>OBJA01000048.1_pt1 | contig 121219 bp, 101 predicted proteins | sample 1519751 | NCBI WGS metagenome assembly OBJA01 (sample SAMEA3881238, study PRJEB22517) | soil metagenome | biome: lake sediment; feature: soda lake sediment; material: sediment, water from around vicinity | place: India | collected 2013-12-23 | depth 3 m
GTTTGGCCAGTTTCTGCCCGGAGGCGGAGTAAATGTAGGAAATATTTATATATAATGGAAAATTTCAGCATGAATACGACGAAGGTTTCTCAAAGGCAAAAAGGAGCTTCTTATAAGATTTGCTGGGGAAAAGCCTGGCAATCCTGACAATCCTGACAATTCTAACAATCCTAACCTCTGTACTTTCTAAACTTCTCAACCAATCAACCCCCAAAACCCCCAAAACCCCCAATTCCCCCAAAACCCGCAATTGCGCATTTCCCGCATTTTCCAAATACTGATCAAACGGTACTTTTCATAACCATTTGCATCCTCATCAGGTATCCCCCGACTGTTAACATATCTAATTATCTTCATAATATTATTTATAAATAATATTATAATGTATTGAAAATATGTTACATACATACTGATCGGCAAAAAAACCCACCATCCCTTCAAACAAAAAACCCAGAATTTGAAAATTTGCGTTTTCCGGTTTTTGGGGGTTTTGGGGGTTTTGGGGGTTTTGGGGGTTTGGAGGGTTTTGGGGGTACAGATTCGAAAGAAACATTTCCTGGCCCCGGCAGAGGTTTGAGAAGGTGCCTGGAAAATTTGAACATGAACTTACCATCATTTGATTGAATTTATACATGCTCAAGGGTTGTTATCCTCACAGGATCAAAATTTTAATCCTCCATAAAGATAATAAAATTACCTTTACAATATAGATGTTTTCAAAAAATATTGCATAAAAAGAAGTATTTTATGGCTTCCTTAAGGGTCTCCCCACTGGCAGGCTGCAACCCCCGACCGGCAAGGATTTCTCCCGGACCCTAAGGGTTCTCTAAAAGCAGGTTCCTTTCACGCGCCCCGGGTAAACCCCCCAGGTTTCTCAAAAGCCATTTTTCGGGTTTGAGGATTGTTAGGAAGGTTAGGATTGTTAGAATTAGGATGAGAATTGTGAGAATCCTGAGAATTGTGAGAATGAGGATAGTGAGAATTTCGAGAATTGTGAGAATTAGGATAGTGGGAATTGGAGAATTGCGATGATAGTGATGATTGACATATCTGGAAGCATGAATCATCGGCAAATTTTCCTTTGACCCGAACAAATTCCTGTTCGGAAAAAACTGAACCCTGGTTTACTCAAGTCCGATACAAGTCCGATACAAGTCCGACTGGGGGCTTTTTTCACCCGACCGTGGTAAAAGGAAGTACCGGAGGAGATTTGGAATGGGAACCTGGCGTATAGAAAATAACTTTCTGCCAGGAAATTATTTCAATAAACAGGAAGCAGATCAATCAGCTTTCTTTTTAAAGGCACTTCCAGGTAAATGATACTTTTTCTCACTTACCCCCTACCCGATTTGCAGGAAAAATAAAAAAAAGTGCATTTATTTTAGCTTACCCCCTTACATTTTTAGTATTTTTGTAAAAATTTTAAATTTTTCAAAAAAATGAACATCCGATTCGAGGCATTAAAGGCGGCATTGTCGCACAAGCCGGAAAACCCCGGTGAGGTACCTCCCAAGGTATCCGAATATTTTAACACCAATGTTTTCTCGCGCCAGGCCATGCGCGATTACCTTCCGGCTGAGACCTGGCAGATGCTCACCGATGCCATCGATAAAAACGGGCCCATCGAGCGCAAGATCGCCGACCAGGTTGCTTCGGCCATGAAGGCCTGGGCCATCAACAAGGGGGCCACGCATTACACCCATTGGTTTTTGCCCCTGAACGGTTCAACGGCCGAAAAACATGATGCATTTTTCACCCCCATTGATGCCAACGCCTCCATCGAGCAGTTCGACGGCACACAGCTTGTTCAGCAGGAGCCCGATGCCAGCAGCTTTCCCAGCGGGGGGCTGCGCAACACCTTCGAGGCCCGCGGCTATTCGGCCTGGGACCCTTCCTCACCGGCCTTTATCATGGATGCTACCCTTTGCATTCCCACGGTTTTCATTTCCTATACCGGGGAAGCCCTGGACTTCAAGACTCCCCTGCTGAAGTCTATTGTTCAGCTCGACCAGATCGCAGTGGATGTGTGCCAGCTTTTTGACCGCAACATCACAAGGGTATTCCCTACCCTGGGCTGGGAGCAGGAGTATTTTCTGATTGACGAAGCCCTATATTTTGCGCGCCCCGACCTGATGCTCACCGGGCGCACCCTTACCGGGCATATCCCGGCCAAAGGCCAGCAGCTCGAGGATCATTATTTTGGAGCCATCCCCCAGCGGGTGAATGCCTTCATGAAGGAATTCGAGCGCGAGGCCTGGAAGCTGGGCATACCGGTAAAGACCCGCCACAATGAAGTTGCCCCCAACCAGTTTGAACTGGCTCCCGTTTATGAGGAGATCAACATTGCCATCGACCACAACCAGCTGGTGATGGTCATCATGGACAAGATCGCCCGCAAACACCACTTCAGGGTGTTGTTTCACGAGAAGCCTTTCGAGGGGGTGAACGGCAGCGGAAAACACAACAACTATTCCCTTGCCACCAACACGGGCAAGAACCTGCTGGCACCGGGCCACACCCCCAAGACCAACCTGTTGTTTCTGACCTTTTTCATCAATATCATCAAGGCTGTTCATGAGCATGCCGACCTTCTGCGGGCCAGCATTGCCTCGGCTGGCAATGACCACCGCCTGGGTGCCAACGAAGCCCCCCCGGCCATCATCTCGGTATTTATCGGCGAACAGCTCACCAACGTGTTTTCCGATATCGAGAAAAAGGTAAAGGAGCGAAAGATGACCCCGGACGAAAAAACCGAGCTCAAGATAAACATCGGCAAGATTCCCCGGGTTATTTTCGACAATACCGACCGCAACCGAACCTCCCCCCTGGCCTTCACGGGCAACAAGTTCGAATTGCGGGCAGTAGGTTCGGCGGCCAACTGCGCCCCTCCCATGATCGTGATCAATGCAGCCCTCACCAGCCAGCTCAGGCAGTTCAGGGCCGAGGTGGAGGACAACATGAACAAGGGTGTTGAAAAAGACGAGGCCATATTCAGGGTGCTGCGCAAATATATCAAACAATGCCGGCCCATACTTTTTGAAGGCAACGGTTACAGCCCCGAATGGGCCGAGGAGGCAAAGAAAAGGGGGCTCAGCAATCTGAAGGATACCCCGCAGGCCCTGCAGGCTTACATCTCGAAAAAGACCATCAGCCTTTTCCGGGAGACCCAGATCTTTACCGAACGGGAGCTTCATGCCCGTCATGAGATCCGCCTGGAGATCTACGCCAAGGTACTGCAGATTGAAGCCCGGGTGCTGGGCGACTTGGCAGGCAACCACATTGTTCCGGTTGCCACCCGATACCAGAACGTGCTTATAGAGAACATCAGGGGGCTGAAGGAGGTTCTTCCCGAGGATCTTTACAGGCAGTATGCCTCAGGGCAGATCTATACCATCACCAAGATATCGGAACACATTACCGCTATTAAGGAAGATGTGGCAGAGATGATCGCCCGGCGAAAAATTGCCAACGAGATTGCTGAAGCCTCTGAAAGGGCACAGTATTATTGCCGGCATGTGAAGCCCTTGCTGGAGGTTATCCGCTACCACATCGACAAGCTGGAGATCCTGGTTGACGACCAGATGTGGCCCCTGCCCAAATACCGGGAGATGATGTTTTTGAAATAAGCTGGCTAAGGCTCAGAAGTTAACCGAGAAACCAACCCCCAGCAGTTGCTTGAACTGGGTACGCGGCCCGGTGCCTGTCTGTACCTGCTGCCCGTTGATGGTCTGGTAAATGGGAATGGGGATATCGTGGTCATAGATCAGGTGAAACAGGAAGCTGGTGGTAAGAAAACGATTGATCTTCATGTTCACGCTTCCTTCCCAGTTCACGTCGGTATAACGCTCGTAGCTGTTGAACAGGTCAAGTTTTGATGAGAAGCGCACGTTTTCCATGATGGGCATGCTGAACAGCAGGGTGAGCAGTGCTCCGAATTCGGACCTTACATTTTCTCCCGGATCCACCCCGAAGGCACCCCTGGCGGCTAGTGTATCATCCAGCACGAAGGTGAATTTGCCCGTGGCCGGGGAAAAGAAAATGGAGAAATTTTCTGCAGGGCGGTAATCCATCCCCAGGGCCACCAGCAAATAAGCCGGGGCCATAAAGCGCGAGATCAGCACCCTGTCATCGCCCGAGTAATCATACCCCCTGGCAAACTGGCTGCGAAAATTCACCTGCCCGGAAACAGCCAGCCTCTCGGTTACATCGCGCCCCAGGCGCGAGAGAAAATCAATACGGTCTTCATTCTTGCGAATGGGGATATCCTCACTGCGTATAATGCCAAAGGCCATCTCCAGGCGGTTCTCCCACAGTATGGGGTCATTGTCGTAAGTGGCCTGGATATTAAAAATACTCGTTGAGCTAAGGCTGTTCTGCCCCCCGGCAGCCCAGTTGGTAAAAGAGGTCTGGTTGAACTGCTGGGTGAAAAAACCCGTGTAAGCCCATATTGTGTCGGTAGCCGGCTGTTGTGCCCTGGCTGTGGCCAGCAAAGCTGTCATCAGAGAAATCAGCAAAAATCTTTTCATAACATGGAGGTTTAAATGCAGGATGAATAACATCCTTTTGATGATTGATCCTATGATATCTATGCTAAAATAATTAATTCTAAACATATGGCCAGATTTTTTGTTAATAAATTTCAAAAAAACATCTATTGATCATGAAAGCAGCTGTGTTAAAAGCAAGGGGGGAGAACCTGGTGATTGAGCAAACAGCAATGCCGGAGCCTGCCTCCGGGGAAGTACTTATCCGTCTGAAGGCAGCTGGTTTGAATCACCGGGATCTATGGATACAAAGGGGCTCGTACAACAACCTGCAATACCCGGTGATACTGGGATCGGATGGATCGGGCATCGTACAGGAGCTTGGGAAGGATGTTGACTCCCGGTGGCTGGGCAGGGAAGTGCTGATCAACCCCTCGCTCAACTGGGGTCAGCGCAGGCAGGGGCAGGGAAAAAACTGGCAGATACTGGGCATGCCCTCATGGGGCACATTTGCCGAGTATATATGTGTTAATGCTGAGAATGTTTTTTCTATCCCCCGGGGCCTCAGCTGGCAGCAGGCCGCGGCCCTTCCCCTGGGCGGGATCACTGCTTACCGGGCCTTGTTTTACCGGGGGGAAGCCCAGCAGGGGCAATCGGTGCTGATCACCGGTGCAGGAGGCGGGGTGGCTACCCTGCTGATACAATTTGCGGTGGCAGCAGGCCTCAAGACCTATGTTACCAGCAGCTCGGATCAGAAGATACAGAAAGCCCTGGAGCTCAAAGCTATAAAGGGGGCCAGATATGACAAAAACGGATGGCATAAGGAATTACTGACTGCTGAACCTGAAGGTTTTGACCTGATCATCGACAGTGCAGGAGGTGAGAATTTCCCCCTACTGCTTGAGCTGGTGAAAACCGGAGGACGTATAGTGACCTTCGGAGGCACGGCGGGAAAAATACCAGCAATAGTTCCCCGGAGCATTTTCTGGAAGCAGATCAGCATATTGGGCAGCACCATGGGCTCTCCTGTTGACTTTATCCAGATGCTTGCACTGGTAACTGAAAACCACATCAGCCCGGTCATTGACAGGGAATTTGCTTTTGATGACATCCAGGGGGCCTTTGCCTACATGGGCCAACAAAAACAATTTGGAAAGATCATCCTGAACTTTTAACTGCTGATTTCAAAATGAAGAACATTCTGATCACCGGGGGCACCTCGGGTATAGGCCTGGCTATAGCCGGGGCCCTCCTGCGCGAAGGCGGTTACCGGGTAATCAGCCTAAGCCGCTATGATCATAAGATTCAAAGAGCCTTCAAAACCCATCCCCAGCTGCAGGGGAAGGTGGAAATGCTAAGCGGAGATGTAAGCAATGAACAGGATTGCCAGAAGTTGTACGAACATCTCGAAGAAAACTACCAGCAATTGCACGGGCTGGTGAACAATGCGGGGATTTTGGTTAAGGGAGGGCTGGAGGCCACCAGCCCTGAGCAATGGGATTCCACCATGGCCATCAACCTGCGCGGGCCATTCATGCTCACGGGCAAGCTGTTGCCCCTGCTGAAGAAGGCAGGCAACGCCAGCGTGGTGAACATCTCCTCCATTGCAGCTTCAAAGCCCGGAACCAGCCTTGCCTATTCTGTATCGAAAGCCGGCCTTGACATGCTGACGCTTTTCCTGGCAGGTGATCTGGCGGCATACGGCATTCGGGTAAATGCCATAAACCCCGGGCTGGTGCGCACCAACCTGCACCTTGACAACAGGATCTTCGCCCATAGCAGGGATTATGAAAACATGATCCTGGAATCGGCATCACGCTATCCCCTTGGAAGAATCGGCAAGCCAGAAGATGTAGCAGCCCTGGCCCTGTTTCTGCTTTCAGCGCAATCCTCCTGGATCACCGGATCGCTCATGCGCATTGATGGCGGTGCCAGCGTCTTCAATGAATTGATTCCCCATAAAAAGTTTTAGAAGAAAAAGAACAGGAAGCATCAACAGATTACATTATCTTAATTAAATTCAAATTTAAAGAAATTTTATGGATACTGATGGAAGACCATAGGTATATCCCCTAGGAAAATTTTAGTATATATCCTTATTGCCGTGAAAGTTTTTTCTTGTTATTTTTGATTCAGCAATAGATCATAGTTCTTTCTCATTTGCAAAAAACAGGCAGCCCAGGAAAAACCCACCTGCAGATAATGCGTATTGGGAGTTATGATATCTGTATAGAATCAAACGATCAGAACAGTTTCTGCAGTTACAATCGCCCGGAGATCTTTACATTCAACTTGTCGGACAAACTTTGAATACGCAAAGAGCCGGGTAGATTTGATCTGAAAGGGGAGGTATCAGAGTAAGATCGGTTTTTCTTCGGGCTGCTTTTTTTATGCCAATTCCAGTAATTCAGGCTGCTAGGCCACCAGCTTGTTTTTCAGGGCAAAGCTTACCAGGGCTGCCGAGTTGGGCAAACCGGTTTTTGTGAGCAGGTTGTTTCGATGTCCGCCCACCGTACGTGGACTGATTTCAAGCTTTGCGGCAATTTCATTGTTTGAGAACCCCTTGCAAACCAGGTCAAGAATTTCCAGCTCCCGTTTAGTAAAACGGCTGATCACAGCCCTTAGCTGTTCTTCCTCCTTGCGAGCATAAACCTTGCGGGTTACCTGGATAAGCATTTCTTCACTAAAATAGCCCTTGCCTTCCGATATGTTCTGAATGGCTTTTGTAAGATCCTGCCAGCCAATATCTTTCAGCAGGTATCCTATGGCTCCAGCCTGAAGCATTTCATCCAGGTATTGGCTTTCGCCAAACATGCTAAGGGCTACTACCTTCAGTTCGGGGTTCTGCTTCATGGCCTGCCGGGTGGCTTCTATCCCGCTGATCCCGGGCATTTGAATATCCATAAAGACAATATCGGGCTTCAGCTCATTTACTTTTTCAAGGAATTCTTCACCCGAAGAGGCCTGTCCTGCCAGTTCAACATGCTCCATATCCTGAAGAAGAACCATTAAACCATTCCGAAAAATGTAATGGTCGTCTACCACCATTATCCTGCGCTTTGCCTGGTTCATGAACTATATAATTTTTCCCGGGGCTGTAATGCCCGGGGATTATTTATCCTGAAGCTCAGCAAAAGCATTGCTGGTCAGGGGTTTTTTGATAAAATGAATCACATAGGGATTATCCATGGCCCTTCGGTGATCATCGGCATCAATAGAAGAGGAAAGCATCACAATACGGCAATGACGGCGTATCTCTTCATCCAGGCAATGGAATTTTTCAAGGAACTCGAAGCCATTTACATCGGGCATCCGAATATCAAGAAATATCATTTCAGGGAGCCGGGCCTTGTCGCTGGCATGGGTCTGAACAAGGTATTCAAGGGCCGAAAGGGCCGAATTCTTAACCACCACCATGCTGGCAAATGCATTTTTCTCCACCATTTTCCTGTTGACCAGGTTATCAATATCACTGTCATCAATCAAAAGCAAACGTTCAACTGCCATAACCGGATATTTCTTTATTTATGATTAGGTATTTCAACAACAAAACGCGTGTATGTACCTTCAACAGAATCTGCCTGGATGCTGCCCTGGAGTTTCTCAACGATTTCCTTGACGATATATAATCCGATTCCTCCCCCGTTGCTTTTTAAGCTTCCACGGAAAAACATATCATAGATCCTGGGCAGCTGGGCCTGGGGGATACCCGAACCATTGTCCTCTATTGTAATGACAGCTTTTCCGGCAAGGAATTTAACCCGGATGTGAACTTTGGGATTCTCCTGCTCGAAGTTGTGAAACTTGATACAGTTGGAAATAAAGTTATTAAAAAGTATATCAATGCGCCTGATATCAGAATAGAATTCATATTTCTCATCCACATCGATCCTGAAGGCAATTTTTTCGGCATGGGGCAAATACTTCAGGTTTTGGATGGCTTTATGGATGCACTCCCTGAAGTTGACTGGCTCGTAATATACTTCAAACCTTGAGTTGCGGGAATAATCGATAATATCATGAATGATCTTGTCCAGCTTGTTGATGCTTTCCTTGATCATGTCGAGGTATTTCTGCTGCTCGGGGCTTCGGGTTTCCATCTCCAGCAGGTTGATAAGGCCCAGCACCGACATCAGGGGTGAGCGCAACTCATGGGATGTGCTGTAAACGAAGCTGTCGAGTTCGGCATTAGTTTTGGCCAGTTCCCTGTTTTTCTCACGAAGGATCTTTTCGCTTAATTTACTACCAGTAATATCGGCCAGCACCACCACGAAGTGAGCCACGGTGCCCCGGCGGTCATGTACCGGGGAGATCAGCAGGGTTTGCCAGGCCTGGGTTCCCTCGGGGCTGAAAGAGCAGTATTCACCAATGAAGTTCTTTTTCATGCTGATGGCCTCCTGTATCTTGCCAATCACATCAGGATCATCGGCCACGGCAATAACATCCAGGAAATTCATGCCGTTGATATGATTTTGGCTGATGCCCGTTATCTTGCTCACCTCCTTGTTGGCATAGATCACCGGGTTTCCTTCCTTTTGTGCTTCAATGATGAGCATACCTTCAAGGGCATTCTCCAGAGCACTGCGCTGAATACGCAGCATATCTTCGGTGTTGCGTCTTTCGGTAATATCGTATATTGAACCAATAAATCCGGCAAACTGCCCGTCCAGGTTGTGGAAGGGTCTGCCCACATCAATCACCCAACGGTAACTTCCATCCTGATGACGCAGGCGATGCTCCAGCTGGAAGGGCTTTTTCTGGTGATAGGCCTCCGATAGCACCGACAAAAAGCGCGGGGTATCATCATAATGAATCTTTTCCATCCAGCCGGTTTGAATCTCCTCCTCCAGGGTTCGGCCGGTGAATTCAAGCCAGGTCTTGTTGAAGTAGTCGGCCTTCTTGCTGGCATTGGTCCTCCAGATCATGCTGGGGAAATCGTTAAAGAGTGTCAGGTAGAAGTCACGGGCCCGGGTGAGGGTTTCCTCGGTTTTCTTCTGCCGGGTAACATCACGGCACAAAACGGTAACCCCTTCGGCGACATTCAGGCTGTTGCGCCTTGGGGTTATCTTGGCATGATACCACAAACGGGTTCCAAAAGCATCCAGGTAATATTCCAGTTGTTCGTTGCGGCCCGTTTCCAGCACCTTATCAATTGCCTGCAGGTACTTGCGGGCCACTTCCTGGGGGAAACCTACCTCGGTAATGGATTTACCCACAAACAGATCGCTCGATAGCGAGAGCTGATGGTTGCTTCCCGGCTGGTAATATTCGATAAACTCACCATGATTGTTCATGGTAAAGAAAAGGTCATCGATGGAGGAGAGGGTTGACCGCAGCATTTCATGCTGCTGATGGAGCAGCTCGGCCGCCTGAAGGGATTCGGAAATATCCTGGATACAAAGGTAAACCAGGGATTCATTGTTAACGATAACACGCTCGGAAAAGAATTCCAGGTCCTTTACCTGATCATTCCATGATATCTTCATCACAAAGCGGTCCGATCCATCTTCCTTACATGAGAAGATCATTTCCTGCAGCGAAGCCCTTACATCAGGGTGAAGATCAAAGAAACAGCAGCCTTCCAGCTCTCTGGATGAGCGTTGGTAAAAATGGGCAGCCGCATCATTGCACTCTGAGATAATCCCCGATGGGATATTTATTAGCAGCTGAATAAAAGGCCCCCTGCGAAACAGCATCCGGTAACGCTGATTGCCATTTTTCTCAGCTACTGCAGGCTGTCGGCCGCTCAGGCTTTGCACCAAAGCCTGCAGCTGCATTTTGCTGACAGGCAGAAATACAGGGTAACATCTTTCTCTCAGCTGCAAACCGGAAAAAGCCTCCACTTCATGAGGGCCCACAAGGATAATGTAGGCTTGCATACTGCCTGCATCACCGATGGCCGGGTGATAAAAGTGCTCCCGGTAGGTTGCAAGAGGCAAAACAATCACATCGGCCTGTAAATGAGAGATGAACTGCTCAGTCTTTAGTTCACTGGCGGAAGCTTTGGATATAGCCAAACCGTGCCCTGTAATGTCAAGACATTCCAGCTCAGGTTCTCCTTCTGAGAATATGTGAACGTTGCTGTGGTATTGGTGTTTCAAGAGGCGGCAGTTATTTTTTTTACATCAGGCGAAATTATATGTCAGAAATTAAATACCATTCGGTAGAAATACGGAATTTGAAGCTGCAGTATTCCGCAATGATCAAGCCTTTCGCGAGTGCAAGCCACATTCCTTGCTCTGGGGGCTCTCCCACCACCACCTGCCGGCCCGTACATCTTCTCCCGGCAAAATGGGCCGGGTACAGGGCTGACATCCTATACTTGCATATCCCTGGGTATGCAGGCTGCTGAATGGTATTTTGTGGTGATATATATAATCCCATGTTTGCTTCTCATCCCATGCCAGCAAAGGATTGACCTTGATGATGCGGTATGGCTCCTGCCATTCAACCACCGACAGATTGGTACGTGTTGGCGATTGCTGGCTTCTAAGGCCGGTGATCCACACGGCATACCCCTGCAAAGCCCTTTCAAGGGGCAGTATCTTGCGAATATGGCAGCAGAGTTTCCTGTTGTCCACATTGTCATAGAAGAGGTTGATCCCCTTTGACTGAACCATATCCTCAACATGGGATGCATCGGGAAAATAAACCTTTATGGGCAATTTGTAGCGTGCCTGGGTCTTTTGTATCAGCTCATAGGTTTCGGCAAACATACGGCCCGTATCCAGGGTAAAAATACAACAGTTGCCCCCAAGCCCGGCAAGCATCTGCGTGATCACCTGATCTTCGGCCCCCATGCTGGAGGAAAAAGCCACTTTCCCAGGAAAATTTTCCAGGAAAAAAGAAAGCACCTCCTGGGGGGAACTGCCTTTGAGCATCGCGTTATAATGATCCACTTGTTCTTTCATATAGGTCAGGACGTTCAACAACCCTATTTGGTTGGAAACAATTTAAATTAAATTTCATTCAGTTTAAAAACCTCTTTTACCCGGAAGCCTTTCCCGGTTTGTTGTACCGAGCAGCATTCATTATGATAGTCATGCTGCAGCAACAGCACGTAATTTTCGTTTGCAGCCCTTGACAGAAACTCCTCTTTTTCCTTCATGGAAGTAAGTGGATCCACATCAAAGCTTGCCACATAACTTATTGGCACATTGGCAGCAAAAGGAATAAAATCCCCGGCAAACACAACTTTTCGTTTCTTGTAATCAATCACCGGAACCAGTAAGCCTCTTGTGTGCCCGTTTTTCATCTCCAGATCCACCCCGGGGCAGAAAGGCCCCGGCTCGTGGATGAACTCAAGGCGTCCTTCAAGATACAGCGGCTGGATATTCTCCTCAAAATATGCTGCCTTTTCCCGGGGGTTGGGATCCAGGGCCCAATCCCACTGCTGCTTACTACAATAATACGTAGCATTGGGGAAAACGGTTTTAGTTATTTTGCTATCCCCCTTCCATTGCAGGGCACCTCCTGCATGATCAAAATGAAGGTGGGTAAGCAGCACATCCGTCACCTGGGCAAAAGTATAACCTGCGTCTTCAAACGATCGCTGCATATTGTCATCCCCGAAAAGGTGAAAATAACTGAAATATTTTTCACTTTGTTTGTTTCCCATCCCGGTATCAAGCAGTATTAGCCTGCCTTCTGTTTCAATAAGCAGGCAACGTGAGGTCATGGGAATCAGGTTCATCTCATCGGCCGGGATCAGCTTTTGCCAGATGCTTTTGGGAACCACCCCGAAACAGGCACCCCCGTCCATTTTAAAATTCTCAGCTATTATGGGTGTTAATTTCATGTCTATAAGGTTAGCAAAAAGCAAAACTACAAATTTTCAATCCATCACCTTCAAACAATAATCAGGCTAAAGGGTGTTGCAAAAACCATTAATTTTACACGTGCTGCTGAAAGGCAACAACTCATTTATTCAAAAAGCCATAATCCCATGAAGGTGCACTTTATTGCCATTGGAGGCAGCGCCATGCATAACCTTGCCATTGCCTTAAAAAAGAAGGGTTACGAGGTTACGGGTTCCGACGACCAGATCTTCCAGCCCTCCCTGGGCAGGCTTGAGCAATACAATCTTCTGCCTGCCACAATGGGCTGGGATCCATCCAGGGTACACCCGGGGCTGGATGCCGTGATCCTTGGCATGCATGCCCGGGCAGATAACCCTGAGCTGGCCAAAGCCCGTGAACTTGAACTGAAGATCTTCTCCTACCCCGAATTTCTTTACGAGCAATCCCGTCAGAAGACCCGCGTGGTAATTGGTGGCAGCCACGGAAAGACCACCATCACTGCCATGATCCTTCATGTGCTGAAGTATCACGGCATGGATGCCGATTACATGGTGGGAGCCCAGATACAGGGTTTTGATGTGATGGTAAAACTCTCTCCCCAGGCGCCCATTATCATCATGGAAGGGGATGAATACCTTAGCTCGGCCCTTGACCCAAGGCCAAAGTTTCACCTGTACCGACCACATATTGCCCTGATCAGCGGCATCGCCTGGGATCATATCAATGTGTTCCCAACCTTTGACATCTACCTTGAACAGTTTCGCCAGTTCATCCGGCTCATTGAGCAAAACGGCAAGCTTATCTATTGCCAGGATGATGCGGTTCTTAGCCACCTGGTAAATGAAAAACAGCATGATTCCCTGGAGCTGTTTGCCTACAGCCTGCCTGATTACCAGATCCATGAAGGCAACACCCGGGTAAAGGTTGAAGAAAACAGTTACCCCGTTTTGGTATTTGGGAAACACAACCTGATGAACCTCAACGGTGCCATGCTGGTTTGCCTGCAACTGGGTATTGACAGGGAGATGTTCATGGAGGCCATAGGCAGCTTCAGGGGGGCAGGCAACCGCCTGGAGAAGCTGGCCGAAATAAATGGCAACCTGGTATTTCGTGATTTTGCCCACGCCCCTTCTAAATTAAAGGCCACAACACAGGCTGTCAGAGAACAATTTCCCGGCAAGCGACTGGTTGCCTGCATGGAGCTTCATACCTTCAGCAGCCTGAACCAGAAGTTCCTCTCCCAGTACCGACATTCAATGGAGGCTGCCGATCAGGCAATTGTATTTTGCGACCCCCATGCCCTGAAGATGAAGAAACTCCCTGAGCTGGCCCCGGAAATGATAGTGGAGGCATTTGACAAACCGGGGCTGGTGGTGGTGCCCGACAAGGATAGCCTGAACAGCATACTGCAAGGCATGCAAGGCAGCAATAACTGTTTTCTTTTTATGAGTTCCGGAAACTTTGGAGGTTTCCCGATGGATGAATTTATCAAAAAATTGTAACCTATACCCGCACAGCCATGGCTGAAGATCCCCTTACTTTTCTGCTTGACGATGGCTGGAGGCAGTTGCTTGACCAGGAGCTGCAGCAGCCTTATTTCCGGGCATTGATGCAATTTGTGGAGGAAGAAAGAAAGCAACACAGGGTATTTCCGCAGCCGGAGCAAATTTTTGAAGCCTTCAACCAGACACCTCCCGGCAAGGTTAAGGTGGTGCTGTTAGGGCAGGATCCCTATCATGGCCCCGGGCAGGCCCATGGCTTATGTTTCTCGGTCAACCAGGGGGTTGCCCTTCCCCCTTCACTGCGCAACATCTACAGGGAACTGGCAGCCGATCTGGACATTGAACCTGCCTGGCATGGCAACCTGAGTCAATGGGCCCGGCAGGGTGTGCTGCTGCTAAATGCTACCCTCACGGTAAGGGCCAACCTGGCAGGATCCCATCAGAAAAAAGGATGGGAAACCTTCACCGACAAGGTGATCAGCATATTGTCCGACAAAAGGAAAGGGCTGGTATTCCTGCTGTGGGGAAATCATGCCCGGGCAAAACAACAGCTTATCGACTGCTCAAGGCATCATGTACTTCTGGCAGCTCACCCCTCTCCCCTTTCAGCCTCCAGGGGCTTTCTGGGATGCAGGCATTTTTCAAGGGCAAACCAGCTTTTGCTGGAAGGAGGCCACCAACAAATCGACTGGCGCTTATCATGAACTCCCTTAGGTCATACCTGTTTGCAGGCATCCTTCTTTTGACAGGCTGGCCTAAGACGCATTCACAGGTTGTACTGCAAATCAGTTATCCCGAGCAGGTTTCTGCCTGGGGCCAACAACAGCGGCTGCTTTTTGCCGATACCCTTTCCATGCATGAAGCCCTGAACAGCAAGCTGGCTGATCTGCACCGGGAGGGATATCTGCTGGCAACCATCGATAAGCTCATCAACAAGGGAGATTATCATGAAGCCTTTATCAACCCGGGGGAGATATTCAGCCTGAACATAACTGGCTCCAATGTTCAGGAGAGCATACTGCGACAGCAAAAACTGGAGCACTTAAACAGGGGACTTGAAATCCCTTACCCCGACCTGGAAAAGATACGTTTTCAGCTTATCAGCTGGTACGAGAACAACGGTTACCCTTTTGCAAGGGTTTTTCTGGACCAGGTTACCATTCAGGGTTCCGCAGTATCAGGGGTACTGATTGCTGACCCCATGGGATACTTCACCTTCGACAGTCTGCAACTGCAGGGAAACGTGAAGCTAAGCCAGCGATTTCTTTCGCATCATACCGGGATCCGTCAGGGGGAGGCATTTAACCGGCAGCTGGCATCCCGCTCAGGGGATCAGTTGTCAAGGCTGCCCTTTCTTAGGCTGGCGGGCAACCCAACACTTACCTTCCGGGGGCAGAAAGCCATCCTGTCGGTCCCTGTTGAAGCAAGAAAGGCCAATCAGTTTGACGGCATAGCAGGCTTGTCGGGCTCTGGAACAGAAGCCGACCCTTACCGGCTGAACGGGATGCTTAACCTGATGCTTACCAATGCCCTGGAAAGGGGGGAGAACTTAAGTATCAACTGGCAGGGCATGGGACAGGGTACCCAGAGGCTGGAACTCGATATAAGTTACCCTTACCTGTTATCAACCCCTTTAACAGCCGGCCTGAGCTTTTCGCTGCATAAACAGGACTCCTCGTATATTTCGCTCAGCAGACGCCCCCAATTCTCATTTCGTTCGGCAGCTCATCATTGGATCACGGCTTTTGCCGATATCAGAAGTACCAATGTGTTGAACCCTTCTGCCTCCCAAACATCCGCCCCTATGGATACAAGGACGGTGCTTTACGGGATGCAGTTATCGGGAAGCAGCCCTTCCTTTGCCGGCAACCCCAGGCAGGGAGGCTCCTACAGCCTTGGGCTGGCTGCAGGCAACCGTTCCATAAAAACCAAGGCTCCCTCCTCCCAGCAGCCAATACAGGATATGAAACCGCGTCAGAGCCAGATCATGCTGGCGGTTCATACCGAACTGCGGCATGCTGTATCCAACTCCATCAGCCTGGTCAACCGCTTTGAGTCCCGGGCCATGCTGGGCCAGCAACTATTTGAAAACGAACTGTTCCGCATCGGGGGGTTCCGAAGCCTGAGGGGATTTGACGAAGAATCCATATTTGCCTCAGCCTATGGCTATGTCTCCCAGGAGCTGCGCTTCTTTACAGGGGAGATGTCGTTTGCCAGCCTGCTTTTTAACCTGGGCTGGTTCGAGAAAAAAACAGCCGGGCACTACCAGAGGGGATGGCCCTGGGGAGCGGGCGCAGGACTGAATGTTTCCACTGCACCAGGAATCCTTTCAGTTTATTACGTACTTGGCAAACAGCCCGATCTTCCTTTTTCTTTTCGCCAGGCAAGGATACATGTTGGGTTAATTAGCTTGTTCTGACAATTTTTATCGAACTTTGCAGAGTATAATTTAAAAAAGCACGTTTTGGAAAATTACATTTTTGGGATACGCCCTGTACTAGAGGCCCTCGACAGTGGTGAAAAGCCGGGGAAAGTATTGTTACAGCAGGGCCTTCAGGGAGAGAATTTCCAAAGGCTGTTTCAGCGCATCCGCCAGGAGAACATCCCCTACCAGATGGTGCCTGTTGAGAAACTCAACAGCCTGACGCGCAAGAACCACCAGGGAGTGATTGCCTTTGTATCCCTGGTTGCCTACCAGCCACTGGAAACCCTTTTACCCATGCTGTTTGACCAGGGAGAGACCCCCCTGCTGGTGATCCTGGACCGCATTACCGATGTTCGCAATCTTGGAGCACTTGCCCGCTCGGCCGAATGCGCCGGAGCCCATGCCCTGATCCTGCAGGAAAAAGGAACAGCTCCCATCAATGCCGATGCCATCAAGGCTTCTGCAGGCGCCCTCTCGCGAATGCCCCTCTGCAGGGAAACAAATATACTGGAAACCATTGCTTTTCTGCAACAAAGCGGCATACAGGTGATCGCATGCACCGAAAAAACAAAACAGTCCATTTATGATACTAATTTCACAGTACCCTGTGCCATCATTATGGGAGCTGAAGACAAGGGAATTTCGGCAGCCTGCCTGAAGATGTCGGATCAGCAGGCAAGCATCCCCATGAAAGGTCGCATTGCTTCACTGAATGTTTCGGTAGCCACAGGGGTGGTCCTCTTTGAGGCTGTCAGGCAAAGGGAAAAACATTGAAATTTTGCTTTATAAAAAATCACTATATTACATCCTAAATATTACTTTTGTCGTTTCTTTTTTATAACCGGTATGCAAGTCGGGATATTCATTCCTTGTTTTATCGACCAGTTTTTTCCCAAAACAGGTATGAGCATGGTACGCATCCTGGAAATAGCCGGGGTGAAGGTAGACTATAATGGCCAACAAACCTGCTGCGGCCAGGTAGCCTTTAATGCAGGGTACTGGGATGAGGCCAAATGCGTAGCCGAAAAATTCATCCGCGATTTCGACTCCTATAAATACGTGGTAGGCCCTTCTGCTTCCTGTATCGGGATGATAAGAAACTATTATCCCCAGATGTTTTTCAACTCCTCCCTTCATATTGAGAACCGGAACCTCTCTCAAAAGATCTTTGAGCTTTCCGATTTTCTAGTCAGGATACTGAAGAAAGAGGACTTTGGGGGTGAATTCAGGGCCCGGGTTACCCTGCATGATTCCTGCGCGGCCTTGCGCGAGTACGGGTTGAAGGATCAGCCCAGGAGGCTGCTGGCGGCCATCCGGGGCCTGGAGCTTGTGGAGATGGCCGAGCCGGAAACCTGCTGCGGCTTCGGGGGTACTTTCTCAGTAAAACATGAAGCCATTTCTACTGCCATGGCACAGCAAAAAGTGCATCATGCCCTGCAAACCAGGGCCGAATATATTGTTTCTACCGAAACCTCCTGCCTGATGCATATGCAATCATATATTGCCAGGCATGGGCTATCCATTCAAACCATTCATCTGGCCGACTTGCTGGCCCAAAGCCTGGATCACCAGCCTTAGGCAGGTTCAAACTCCTAAACCCACATAATACAAGACTATGATCATTGGTATCGACATCGGGGGAAGCACCACCAAGATAGTAGGGATCAAAGCAAAAACCATTGTTGATCCGCTCACCGTAGAAGCCAGCGATCCTGTGGCTTCCGCCTCGGGTGCCCTGGGAAAATTCCTTACCGTCAACAGGATCCATCTGAAAGATATTGAAAAGGTGATCACAACAGGTGTTGGGGCCTCCTTTCTTCAGGAAGATCTTCTTGGGTTACCCTTGCTGAAAATTGAGGAGTTTCGTGCCCTTGGATATGGTGGATTATTGCTTTCAGGCCTGAAGAAGGCCATAGTAACCAGCGTAGGCACGGGAACAGCCTTTGTTAAAGCCCATGGGCGTTGCATCCACCATCTGGGAGGAACAGGCGTTGGGGGTGGAACCATCCTGGGGCTTTCAAAGGCAATGGCCAACCTTTCATCCTTCGAGAATATCGTTGAAATGGCATCAACCGGGAGCCTTAGCACTGTTGACCTAAGCATTGGCGATATCTCCCAGGCGGAAATCGGAAACCTGCCCAGCACCATCACCGCCTCCAATTTCGGAAAAATGACCGATCAGGCATCCCGCAGCGACATCACCCGCGGAATATTGAACATGGTGTTCCAGGTAGTGGGTATGATGGCTATTTTTGCAGCCCGCACCCAAAAAGATAAAGACATTGTCATGGCCGGAAAAATGGTTCATGTAGCCCAGGCGCACAAGACTTTTACCGAACTGGGCAAATTATACAAGGTAAACTTTCATATCCCCAAAATGGCCGAATACAGCACTGCCATCGGAGCTGCCATCTCCCAGTCACTGGAAGAATTCATCGGGCAAGATCCAGAATAACAATGGCGGGGGAAAATAATTAAAAATTTCCAGCGGAACTCAGGTGATTTTCTGCGTAAAACACCTGCGTATTCACACATATACTTTTGCCACAACGGAATTGTAATTTTGTCAGAATAAGATATACCAGCAGTTTTTCCATATGATAACATGACTACCCTTGTTCCCTGTTCCGGAAGCCTGATTTTTATCAATTCTCTTTTAGTCTCCGGGATTGTATATTTCATGCTGGCCATATGGGTATTCCACCAAAGGCATATCCGGGCAGTAAGTACATTTTTGCTGCTTCTTCTGGCGGCAGGCTTCTACACTTTGGGCTATTACTTTGAATTACGCAGCAGCAATTTCCCGGAGCTATTTTTCTGGCTGCGCATCAAATATTTGGGGTTGCCTTTTATTCCCTTTTTGTGGCTGCGTTTTATCCTGCTATTTACTGATCGCGACCGCTACCTGAGTTCTTTCTTATGGCCACTGATATTTGCCATTCCCGTAGTTTCGCTGGTTCTGGTTTTCATGGGCCCAAACACCAACCTGTTTTATCAATCACTTGGCATCAGGCAGGTAAATGGGCTTTCCACACCAGTGATTGTACCGGGTGCCTGGGCATACATCCATTTTATAGCGTCCACCCTGGCCTTCCTGGTGGCAGCAGCTGTGCTGGTTGTCTCTATTTTGAAGGCCAACAGCTATATCCGCTTGCGAAGCATCATCCTGCTTGCTGCCGTCACCCTGCCCTGGATTTTTTCAGTAATTTTTCTTGCCGGCTATTCGCCAAATAATTTCGATCTGACACCTTTTGCCCTGATCATTACGGTGTTTATACTGATCTTCGAAATATCCAAGCTGAAATTATTCAATATTCTGCCCCTGGCCAGATCACGCATTTTTGATGTGATCAGCAATGGCATTATCATTGTAGATGGAAAGGGCAATATTGCCGATTTGAATCCCTGGGCCAAAACAAACCTGGGGATTCGCGAAGAGCTCATCGGCTCTGATTTTATGCAGCTTTTCCCCGGGCAGGAATCCCTGTTTGAGCCATTATTCTCCAGCAAGGCCCCTGCCATTGAGCTCATGTGGGAGAAGCAACCCAGCGAGAAATGGTTCGAGATCTGGCAAAGACCTCTTACCAATAAAAAAGGGCTGCTGCTGGGAAGGCTGATCACCATCACCGATATCAGCCTGCGAAAGGAGAATGAAAAAGCCCTTTCGCGCGAACGCATTCTGCTGCGCACCCTGATTGACAACCTGCCCGTATCGGTATACGTGAAAGACATTGAGGGGCGTAAGATCCTGGCCAACAAAACCGATCTCAGGTATATGGGATTGAACAGTGAAGAGGAGGCTTTGGGTAAGACCGATTTTGATATTTACCCGGCTGAGGTTGCTGAAAGCTTCTATTCCAGCGACCAGAAGGTATTGCAAACCGGGGTTTCCATACTGGATCAGGAGGAATACCTGACCCACGGACAGGGAGGCCATCATTGGCTGCTCACTTCAAAAGTCCCCTTTCAGGACGATAAAGGAAAAAAGTTGGGGATACTGGGAATTGGCCGCGATATTACCGAATGGAAGAAAATGCAGCAGGAGCTAGCCAATAGCGAGGAGCGCTTCCGCACCCTGACGGAAACTACCTCGGCGGCTGTGTTCATTTTCCAGGGAGAAAGATACCTGTATCTGAACCCCGCTAGTGAAAAGCTTACTGGATACAAGGCCGAAGAGCTGAAACAAATGCATTTTCGCGACCTGGTGCACCCTGATCACCGCGAATGGATCCAGAAATTGATAAACCGCGCCCCGCTTCCCGAGAAAACCCGGCAGTTTGAGTTCAAGATCATCACCAGGGATGGAAGCCAAAAGTGGATCAATTATTCCACCGGTCTTACTTGTTACCAGGGCCAGATGGTGGCAATCGGCACCTGCTTCGACATTACCGAGCGCAAAATCGCTGAAGAAGCCCTGGGTCGCAGTGAGCTGCGATACCGCAAGATCTTCGAGAATTCAAATACCGGAATTCTTCAGTTCTATCCACGCGGTGAGGTTATAAATGCAAACAATGCATTTGCTCAAATGCTTGGTTATGAAACGGCAGCAGACATTCTGGCCGAAAAAACCGGCATTTATCAAAAATTATTCGCCCATCAGGCCGACCAGATCCGGTTCTTCCGCCAAATGGAGCAAAAGGATTTCATCAGGAACTTTGAATTTGAAGCCCAGCAAGTGAACGGGAAAAAGATCTGGGTGATGGTCAATGCATGGAAGAACCAGACCCAGAAAGATCAGGCAACCCTCATTGAGGGATTTTTCCTGGATATCACCGACAGGATGCTTGCCCTTGAATACCAAAATGAGATGGAGATTGCCCGCAAATCCTCTGAGACAAAGAATCAGTTCCTGGCCAACATGAGTCACGAGATCCGTACTCCTGTTACTGGAATTATGGGAATGACAGAGGTGCTTTTCAAAACCCCCCTTAGTAACAGGCAAAAGGAATACCTGACAACCATAGAGGAATCCTCCCAGAAGCTTTTGGAGATTATCAATGAAATACTGGACATCTCTAAAATTGAAGCAGGCAAAATGGAGCTTCGCCCCGAATCCTTTAACCTGGAGGAAATGCTCAATAGCCTGCAAAACATGTTTGGCCCCTTTGCCAGCAAAAGAAACCTGGCTCTGAACTTTGAGCTGATGAAAGATATCCCTCAATGGTTCAGGGGCGACAAAAAAAGGATAGAGCAAATACTGATAAACCTGATATCCAACGCCTTGAAATTCACCCACCAGGGCCAGGTACAGCTCAGCATATCATGCAGCCAGGTAAATAACAACCAGCATCAGCTGCATTTCGAGGTCAGGGATACCGGCATTGGAATAAAACCATCCGACCAGGCCAGGCTGTTTCGCAAGTTCTCCCAACTTGACAATTCCCTCACCAGGGTAACGGAAGGAACAGGCCTTGGACTGTTCATTTGCAGGGAGCTTGTAAAACTCATGGGAGGGGAAATACATGTTAAAAGCCATCCGGGCCAGGGCAGCACATTCTGGTTCAGCATTGTTCTGGAGGCGGCAAGCAGGGAAAACAAAACCGAGCTGCTGAATCTGAATAAGCCTGAACCATTCAACAACCTACATATCCTGGTGGTTGACGACAAGCTGGTAAACCGCAAAGTGCTTGCTCTTTTGCTGGAGGGCGAGGGCTGCAAGGTGGATCTGGCCAGTAATGGCCTGGAGGCCCTGGAAAAGTACGACCCCCTGCGGCACCAGATGGTTTTCATGGACATCATGATGCCCGTGATGGATGGGGTAAGCGCCATGAAGGAACTTCACAAAAAATATCCAAACATGGCCCCTATTGTAGCCCTTACAGCCAATGCCATGGAAGGTGATGCCCAAAACTACCTGGCAAGCGGTTTCCACGACTATCTTGCCAAACCTGTCACCCGTAAAGACCTGCAGAAAATGCTGCAAAAGTGGATTCTGATCAGCAACTGAATGGGTAAAAATTCAAGCAAATTCCAACCGCCTTTTTTGGGGATTTGGTCCGATGAAAAACATTTTTTAAAGAAATTGTGTAAATGCATTTTTTTTGTGTAACTTTGCCTTGAATTAAAAGTAACATTGTATTGACCCCCGCTTAAAAATCCCTGAACACCTTCCTGTAAGATTTGCTTCACATTACACCTGCGTGGTTCAATACTGCATCATTAACAACACATTATTTTTATGAAAACTGGAACAGTAAAATTTTTCAATGAGATCAAAGGCTTCGGATTCATCAAGGATTCTGATTCCGACAAAGAATACTTCGTACATGCAACTGGTCTGATCGACCAGATCCGTGAAGGTGACGAAGTAACCTTCGAACTTCAGGAAGGAAGAAGAGGATTAAATGCGGCTAATGTAAAACTCGCATAAGCTTTTCCAAGGACTTGTTTCAGCCTGTTTCCAGGCAGAAAAACCAAAAAGGGGCTGTATCATTAAATGATACAGCTTCTTTTTTTTTAGGGTCATGAACCCCTGGAAGGCAGGCTAAGAAAAAAGGCGCATATTTGCCTCCTAGTACAAAACTCGCAATAAACCCGCACCAAACACGGGGCAAATTCGCACTAAATTCGCGAAATCGCGAATTTAGTGCGAATTTGGTGCGAATTTAGTCCGAGTTTGGTGCGAATTTAATACGGCCCGGGTAGGGGCAGGACTAGGGGCTGAATACCAAGATTAAGGGATCCTTAGGGTTCCCAACCGGGGAGCTGCAGCCCGCAGCCAGACAAGGATTTTTCAGGATTCTAAGGACCCTTAGGGTTCTCAGGGCTTCTGTATCCCGCGGCCAGCAAGGGTTTCCCAGGGACCCTTAGTTGTTCGCTTATTTCCAGGCCTGCATCTGCTGTATCATTGCCTGGTCGGTTTTAAATTCGGAGGTGAAATGAAACTGAATCTCGGGGAAGCTTTCCTGTGATGATTTCAAAGCCCAGGAATTCTCGGCCAGAAAAACCGGCCTTTCTTCTTTATCAAAGGCAATATAACGGCTTTTGCGCGCAATGAAATTTTCCAGGGCTTTTTTATCGGAGGAGGTAAACCAGCAGGCCTTAAAATAATTGCGGTGTTCGAGCGAGCAGGAAGCACCATATTCATGAAGCAAACGGAACTGTATGACCTCAAACTGCAGTTCGCCCACGGCCCCAATGATCTTCACATTGCCGGGTTGCTGAATAAAAAGTTGGGCCACCCCCTCATCGGTAAGCTGGCGGATGCCCTTTTCCAGCTGTTTGGTCTTGTAGGGGTCGCGGTTTACCAGCTCCTTGAAAATCTCGGGTGAGAAACTGGGAATTCCCTTGAACTCCATGATCTCTCCCTCGGTCAGGGTATCCCCGATTTTGAAGATGCCCGTATCGTACAATCCCACCACATCCCCCGGAAAAGCCTCCTCAACAATGCTTTTTTCATTGGCCATAAAGCTGGTTGGGCTTGTGAAGCGGATCTTCTTGTTCAGGCGGGTGTGCTGATAAAAGGCATTTCTTTCAAACCTGCCTGAAACGATCCGGCAAAAAGCGATCCGGTCGCGGTGGTTGGGGTCAAGGTTGGCATGTATCTTGAACACAAACCCGGTGAAATGCTTCTCCTCAGGCATTATCAGCCGGTTGCCGGCTTCCCTTCCCCTTGGATGGGGAGCAATTCGCAGGAAAGTTTCCAGCAGTTCCTTTACCCCGAAGTTATTGATGGCGCTGCCAAAAAAAACCGGGGCAAGATAACCATCCCTGTAAAGTTCCACATCAAAGGGTTCATAAATGCTTTCGATGAGTTCCACATCCTCAAGCAGCTTAGAGGTGGCCGTTTCCCCGATATAGTCATTAAGTATGGGATCATTGATATCAGGGATGGCGATGGTTTCTTCGGAACGTTTTGTTTTCCCGGGTTCGAAAAGCCGAAGGTTCTTTTCATATAAATTGTACACCCCCTGGAAGTTCATCCCATTACCGATTGGCCAGGTAAGGGGGCGGGAATGGATTTTGAGCTCACGTTCTGCCTCATCCAGCAATTCATAGGGATCTTTTCCCTCGCGGTCAAGCTTGTTGATAAAGATGATCACCGGGGTATTGCGCATGCGGCAAACCTCCATGAGCTTGCGGGTTTGTTCCTCCACCCCTTTTACCGAATCAATCACCAGTATCACGCTGTCGACAGCCGTCAGGGTGCGGTAGGTATCCTCGGCAAAATCCTTATGGCCGGGTGTGTCAAGGATATTGATCTTATACCCCAGGTATTCGAACCCCATGACCGAAGTAGCCACCGAGATTCCGCGTTGCTTTTCAATTTCCATGAAATCGGAGGTGGCCGTGTTGCGGATCTTGTTGCTTTTCACGGCACCGGCAGTCTGAATGGCACCCCCAAAAAGCAGCAGCTTTTCAGTCAGGGTGGTCTTTCCCGCGTCAGGATGGCTGATAATGCCGAAGGTGCGACGCTTTTGTATCTGTTTTTCTAAACTCATATTTCAAAAAAGATCCTCTGAAGCTTTTTCCAGCTGCTTGTAATTATTTGAATTAAAGGGGGATTGCTCTCCAAATTGGCCGGATACCTTTCAGGCTGAAGATGGGATGATCATTTGAATTGGCAGTTGGCATAACCGGCTGCAAAAATAATGCTTTTTTCGCTGAGAAAAAAATCCTTTTCCCCTGCAATAACTCATATAATCAGAATATGTTTTTCTTTAATAGAATAAATCGTATTTTTAACTCATCTGCAGGAGAAAGCGCATTATCCCGTATAAACAAGTTTTGGCCCCATAAAATGACCCTAGAGATATTACTTGTTTATTTTATACTGATCTCATCCCTTGTATTGTTTTTTACGGGCTGGATCCGTATGGACATAGTAGCCTTGCTGGTACTTAGCATTCTGGGCATCACCGGGCTGGTAACGCCCGCCGAAGCACTTGCAGGTTTCAGCAACCCGGCGGTGGTTACCGTATGGGCAATGTTCATTATCAGCGCGGCTCTTTACCAAACGGGGGTTGCCCGTATCATCGGCCGGCAGGTTATCTATCTTTCAGGAAACAGCGAGATGCGCATGATCTTTACCATCATGCTAATCTCCGGGATGCTTTCTGCCATTATGAACAATACGGGAGTAGCAGCCCTGATGCTGCCCGTGGTAATGGATGTGGCGCGTTCAACCGGACGGGCTCCTTCCAGGCTGCTAATGCCCCTGGCATTCGGGATTCTGCTGGGAGGACTCACTACCATGATAGGCACCCCACCCAATCTTCTGGCCTCATTTGCACTGCAGGAAGCAGGCCTGGAACCTTTCGGGCTTTTCGATTATACTCCCGTGGGATTTGCCGTACTGATTGCTGGGGTGATCTTTATTGCTCTTCTGGGCCGTCACCTGTTGCCCCGGCGCGATATTATCCGCGAGGAAGACCCTGAACAAAAAGGATTGCCCATTTCGTATGCCCTGAAGGAGCGGACTTTTTTGCTTCGCGTCAGGGAGGGTTGGCCTCTTGAGGGTAAAACCCTGGCCCAAAGCAGGTTGCGTGCTGCCCTGGGCATAAGCATTTTATCAATAAAGCGAAGGCCCGGGGGTACCATCCTAAACCCAGGTCCCAACACCATCATCAGGCCCAACGATATTCTTATGGTGCAGGGGCGCATAGAAGTGATCAACCTGCTGGGCAAATGGAAGTTCGGTCTTGCTGACCCGGTTGAATCATGGGAAGAATCCCTGCTGCAGAAGCTGGAATTTTTTGAAGCCCCTCTGGCTTCCAGCTCACCCCTTATAGGAAAAACCCTTAACGACCCGGCCCTTTCCGCCCTGGCTGCCAGGGTAATGGCGGTAGTGCAGGGTGAAAAAGTAAAATCCGACAAGTTTCACTCCCTGGTGTTGGCCCAAGGCGATATCCTCCTTTTATACGGATCAAAGGAGTCCCTGGGGGAGTTGCAGGACGGCGGATTCATCCGTGATCTGCAGCCGGTATCCCCTTCACGTTTAAACGAGACATACAGGCTTCAGGAATCCCTGATGGTTGCTGAAGTTACAGAAGACACCCCCCTGTTTGAAGCGGGCATTTCCGGCAGTCAGCTGCCCGAAATTACCGGCTTATTCATATTGGGCATACAGGGAGAAACCCTTGAGATACCAAAACCAGGAATAAAGCTCCAGGCTGGCCAGCAGCTGCTTATGCGGGGCAACAACCGGGATCTTCCTGTATTACAGGGTTTACAATTTCTGGAATTGCTTGAGGATTCCCAGGATGCTCCCCAGAGCCTGGAGAGCGGCGATCTGCAGATGGCCGAAGCTGTACTGGCCCCCAGATCAATGCTTGCGGGAAAGACCCTCACCGAGATCAATTTCCGCAAGAAGTTCGATGTCACAGTTCTTGCTATCTGGCGCGAGGGAAGGGTTTACCGCACCAACCTGCAGCAAATCCCCCTGCAGTTTGGCGAGGCATTTCTTCTTTATGGGAAACGTTCAAAGCTGGAACTCATAGGCAACGAACCGGACTTTATTTTGCTGACCGACACCATGAAGAAAACCCTGCGCACCCACAAAGCATTCACCTCCATACTGATCGTGCTAGGGGTACTATTGCCGGTTATTCTGGGCCTTTTTCCCCTTGCCATCATGGTGGTGATCGGGGTGATTCTGATGGTGCTCTCCGGCTGCCTGAATATGGAAGAGGCATACCGGGCCATTGACTGGCGTTCGGTATTTCTGATTGCCGGACTTTTGCCCCTTGGCACTGCCATGCAACAAACCGGGGCTGCTGCCTTAATGGCTGAGGGGGTAACCTCGATTCTGGGCAGCTTCGGGCCCTGGGGCATCATTGCCGGGTTATATCTTCTCACCTTGTTTTCCACCCTGGTCATCCCACCCGCAGCACTGATAGTGGTGATGTCGCCAGTTGCCCTGCAGGCGGCTGCCAGCTATGGATTTTCCCCGCATACAGTCATGATGGCCCTGGTCATGGCGGCTGCACCCAGCTTCATGAGCCCGGTTTCCCAGCCCGCCAACCTGATGATGATGGGCCCCGGAGGTTATAAATTCATTGACTATATCAAACTGGGATTCCCCCTGGCTCTGGTGGTAATGGCTGTAGTATTCCTGCTGCTGCCCATTTTCTGGCCCCTTTAATTTTTACCGCAATTTAATTCCAAGGTAAACATTATCAAGCCCATATGGTTTAGTTTTTAATCAACCAGCGGGAAAAACTTCCCCAAAAAATAAACCATTAAAAACACCAGATCATGAAAATACTGATACATCTGACCCGGGGACCCGAGCAACCAACGGTAGCAGCATTGGCATTTCTGCTGGCGCGAACAGCTCTTGAAGAAGGCCACAGCGTAAACCTGTTTTTGGCCGGAGACGCTACCCAGCTCATGCGTGAAGCCGTTCGCGATAACCTCCAGGGCCTTGGAACGGGCAAATTGTCGGAGCATTATGATGCCATTGTTTCTGCAGGGGGAAAATTCTACCTCTCCGGGATGTCGGCCAAAGCCCGGGGGCTGTCGCAGCAGGAGCTCAACAACGAACACATAGAATTTGCAATGCCCAAAGTACTGCTGAACCTGGCCATCGATAGCGACCGGATGTTCGTATATTAAATCCCATTCAAGCAGGCAATATGTTAAATCCCAGACAGCTTCATCATGTCGTTTGCAGGAAAAAGCAATTTTGAAAAGGACATCATAGCCCAGCTTCAGAAAAAAAGCTACGATCTGGACCATGGGTTGGCCCCTTTACTCGACAGGATCGGGGATGCCCGGTTGGTGCTGCTGGGAGAGGCCTCTCACGGCACCCATGAATACTACACCCTTCGCAGCCAGATCACACAATACCTGGTGAAAGAAAAAGGGTTTACTATTATCGGGGTTGAAGGCGACTGGCCCCACAGCTACCAGGTCAACCGTTACATCCGCCATATGGACAGGGAGGTGCTTTCGGCCCGTGAGGTTCTGGAGAAATTTCACCGCTGGCCCACCTGGATGTGGGCCAACTGGGAGATAGCCGCCCTGATGGAATGGCTGAAGGATTACAACCAGGGTAAAGCCTACAATAACCAGGCCGGCTTTTACGGCCTGGATGTTTACAGCCTGTGGGAGTCGCTGGAGGCTGTAATGGGTTACCTTCAGGAGCACGAGCCTGAAGCCCTGGCCCTGGCCCACAAGGCGGTAGAATGCTTTGAGCCCTATAATCGCGAAGGAATTGAATATGCCAGTTCCCTGCGCCTGATCCCTGAAAGTTGTGAGCAGGCTGTACTGAAGTTGCTGCGGCAGATCCGTTCAAACATTTCCTGGGATGCAGGGGAGCATGAAGCCCCCTTTGATGCCCGACAGAACGCCCTCATTGCAGTGAATGCCGAAAAATATTACCGGGCCATGCTGCAGGGAGGGCCTGAGGCATGGAATATCCGGGACAACCATATGGCCGAAACCCTAAACAACCTTCTTGAATTCCACGGCCCCCAATCAAAAGCTGTTGTCTGGGAACACAATACCCATATCGGGGATGCCAGGGCCAGCAGCATGAAAGAGGAAGGAATGGTTAGTGTGGGGCAGCTGGTGCGGCAGCGCTGGGGAGAGGAAAAAACCGTCCTGGTAGGTTTTGGCTCCTACCAGGGCACGGTAATGGCAAGCAAATCCTGGGCAGGCAGCATGCAGAAAATGCAAATGCCAGCTGCCCGCCACGACAGCTGGGAGGCCATCCTTCACCGTTTTTCCCCGGCCGGCAAGATACTGATCTCAGACCACATCGCCCAATTACCTGTCATCTCCGGCCCTATAAACCACAGGGCAGTAGGAGTGGTTTACCATCCTGAACGAGATCATGCAGGCAATTACGTGAAAAGCGTGATCCCCAGGCGATACGATGCCTTTATCTTCCTGGACAAAACCCATGCCCTGCATCCCATCTACAGCGACTCACGGAAAAATATTTTACCAGCCACTTATCCCTGGAATGTTTGAGCCAGAAAAGAAACCCTAAGGTTCCCTGCTACAGGGCTCCTTAGGGTTGTTTTTTGGAAAGAGGAGATCTTACTGTATCGTGCTTACATAACGGAACAGATCATCAGCAGTAAGCCGGGTTACTTTACCAAAATTTTGCTCCACTCCCTGGAAATCAATACTTGCTTCATTGCCAAGGATCATGTATGTTTTGGGTTTATTGCGGATAAACCTGTGGTTGAATGCCTCAACATCGGCCATCGTGAACAGGGGCATCTGCTCGTACATGATCCGTCGCATGTTTTCGGTTTCACCCATTTGCCGGTTTCGCAGGTACGAGAGAATGATGGTTCCCCCGCGATATCTCTCGGTGCGCAGGTTCGAGATGTTTTGCTCCTGGGCCAGGCGGAAGGCAGCCTCCGAGAGGGGTATCTGCTGAAATAGTTCATTGAATGCAGCAAAAGCTTCAACCACCTTATCATTTTGTGTTGCAATCACGCTGGTATTGAAAAAATGTTCATCAGGCCTTCCGGGAACCTCAAAACGAGAGGACGCCATATAGGCAAGGCCCCTTTTCTCGCGCAGCTCCTGGAAAACTATGGCATTCATGCCTCCTGAAAAATATCGGTTGTACATCGTTATCAGGGGCAAAAGTTGCGGGTCATATTGTACCGAGCGGCTAACAGTTTGCAGGTAACTCTGGTTGGCATCAAAATGAACAAAGTAAACCTGTTCCCGGGTAGTTTCCAGGGGTTGAAACCTGATCTCCTCAGGAAGAGGTTTCAGTTGGCTGGCCACCCGGTGATGCTTCTTAACAATGGCAATAACCTCCTGCAGGTTGTTTGGCCCGGTATAGGTGATGCGATGGTTATATCCGAACAAATCATGCAGCAGCCCGATGAGCTGGTCAGGAGTAATTGCATCCAGCTGTTCATTGGTAAGGTCATAGGTGGTAGGGTTAACAGGGCCATATATGGCATAATTCTGCAATGCAGCCAACAAGCTCTGCTGGCTAAGGCGATTGTTTCGCCGGCTGGTCTTCAGGTTGGCAATCTGTCGCTTCAAAGCCTGCTCGTTGATTTCCGGATCCCATATCTGCTTCTGGGTAAGCTTGATGGTTTCCTCAAGATTTTCGCCCAGGCCCCTAAGGCTAAGACGGGTATTGTTGCCAGCGCTCCGAAAGCTGTAGCCACCAGCAAGGATATAAAAAGCATTGCTGATCTCATCGGCACCCATATCAGAGGTTCCCACAACATTCAGATAGGAACTTATATATGGCAAATACAGATTATGGTTGCGGCCCATGTCCCATTCAAAGGCAAGGCTGAAAGCGGGGTCCCCGGGATTATGCACATAAAGCAGCTCGGTTCCATTAGGCAGGAAAACCCTGATGAGCTCCTCTTCAAAATTGAGAAATTCTGGCTCAATGGGTGGCACCTGGGTATTGAGCACCTGGACCAGCAGATCAGACTTTTCATCGCGGTTGATATGAATTGGGGTGATGGCAGGTTTTTCAACCATTTCCACATCCATTTCAGTTACGTGGCGTTTGTAAACCACTGCATAATTATCATTTCTCAGGTGCTGCTTTGCGAAAGCAATCACCTCATCTTTGGTTACAGCCCCCAAACGATCATAAAAACCAATTGTCTGCTCATAGGGTACATCCTGCAGGAAACTCATGGCCAGGGTACGGGCCCTTGACCCGATATTTTCGATACGTCTGGAATAATTCAGGCGGATGTTGTTGATAGAGGCTTCCATGATCCAGTCGGGCCAATCTCCGCTTTTAAGCACCTCTACCTGTTCCAGCAGCAGGTCGACAACCTCCTGCAGGCTTTGCCCGTCTTTGTTTCGTCCAAACATATTCAGAAAAGAATAATCGGCCAGTATGGTAGTGGTAGCCGAAGTACCCCTTGCAAGCTGTTTTTTGTTGATGTTCTGGTCAACCAGCCCTGCCCTGCCGTTGCCAAGAATATTGCTCACCATCTCAAGATAAGGGATCTGCTGGGAGGATGCCCCCTCAAAGCGCCAGCCAATCTGAACATTTTCTGATTCCAGCCCATACACCTCCTTCACTATGGGGCTGGTGATGGGAGGAGCCGGAGAAAATTTCAGCTCAGATACCTGCCCTGGCTTCATATGCCCGAAATGGCGGTCGATCACCTGTATGGCTACATCCGGATCAAAATCACCAGCCAGAATCACTGCCATATTATTGGGTACATAATACTGCTCATAAAAACGCTTTATGTTTTTGATGGATGGATTTTTCAGGTGCTCGGGTTCACCGATGGTTGTTTGTGTCCCATAAGGATGATTCGGGAACAGTGCCTCACACATGGCAGTGAAAACGGCCCTTTTATCGCTGGTCTGCGACATATTGAATTCCTCATAAACCGTTTCCAGTTCGGTATGGAACAGCCGAAGCACCGGATCGGAAAACCGAATGCCCTGTATCATGGCCCAGTTCTCCAGCTGATTGGAAGGGATATTTTCCAGATAATAAGTATAATCGGATGAGGTGCCGGCATTGGTACCTGTTGAACCAATGGCTGTCATCAGCCTGTCGTATTCATTGGGAATGGCATAGGTGGAAGCAATATAGGAAATGCTGTCGATCTGCCGGTAAATAGCTGCCCGCTTTTCAGTATCGGTCTCCCTGCGGTAAACTTCAAAGAGATCTTCAATTTTATCCAAAAGCGGTTTTTCTGCTTCCCAGTTGATGGTACCAAATGTAGACGTGCCCTTGAACATCAGGTGCTCAAAATAATGGGCCAGCCCGGTAGTTTCAGCAGGATCATGCTTGCTGCCTACTTTGATGGCAACATAGGTCTGGATCCGGGGCGTTTCAGAATAAGGCGACATGTACACCTTCAAACCATTGTCAAGGGTGTAGATCCGAACCTCCAGCGGATCATCCTCAAAACTAACATAAGAGTAAGTTTTCTGCGCCTGAAGGTTGCCCTGCAGCAGAAACAACAAAAAAACTGCCAGGGTAATGGAATAATGCTTCAACATAAGCCTTGTTTTTAATTGTAAAAATATCATAAAATGAATTTGTTCTAAAATTACAAAACCCCTGCAGAAACAATTGGAAAGAAACTGGTAAATGTTTGTTAAAAAATAGCTAACAGATAGCTATCTTAATAATATTATTCCCAAATGTAAAAGTTTCCTGAAGGGAATATTTTTTTTTGTATTTTGCATTCTGATAATGCTGTTTATTATTTTGATACTCAAAGGATAAGGCAATATGTGATCCATACCTTTCCTGGATTTATTTATAATAAAAGCAATAGGCTTTGTCGTTTATTTGTGCGCAGAGCAAAAATCCGGGGGTCTGGCAACAGGCTCCTGATTGCAGGCACGTTTCGGAAAAATCTGATATTCCATGAAAAAGGTAAAACATAAAATACTTTTTGTTGAGGACGACCGCAACCTAAGTTTTGTGGTGAAGGATTTTCTGGAAATCGCAGGTTACGAGGTTGTGCATGCCGAAGATGGGGAGAAGGGGTTGACAGCCTTCCGCAAGGGTCGTTTTGATCTTTGCCTGCTTGACATTATGTTGCCCCAGAAGGATGGTTTTACCCTTGCCTGCGACATTCGCCATGTCGACAGCCTGGTACCGATCATTTTTCTCACCTCCAAAAGCCTGACCGATGACCGGCTGAAAGGTTTCAGGCTGGGAGCAGATGACTATATTACCAAGCCCTTCAGCACCGAAGAACTTGTGCTTCGCATTGAAGCCATCCTGAAAAGGGTTGATATGATCGGGAAGGACGAGATCAACGGGATCTTCGAGTTTGGACCCTGCAGGTTTAACTATAATGAAAAGGTACTGGTTCTGGATGAAGAAGAAATTTCCCTTACCAACAAGCAGGCTGAACTTTTACGGCTTTTGTACCTGAACCGCAACAAGCTGCTGCGTCGCGAAGTTGCCCTGAAGACCATCTGGGGTGCCGACGATTATTTCATGGGTCGCAGCATGGACGTTCACATTGCCAAATTGCGCAAAATCCTAAGCCCCTACCCCGGGATAAGCATTACCAACATACACGGCTCGGGATTTAAGCTGGAGATTAGTGAGGACTGATCGGGAAAAATAATTGCTCCTTTCATATTTTTTTTATGCAAAAATTGAGGCTGTTTGAAAAACATGCAGCCTCTTTCTTTTTGTTTGCTGAGTCTTTTTTTCTCATTTAATATTTTTCGCCCTATACCATGGCCGTACCAAGTCCGTACCAAGTCCGTACCAGGACCAACCGTGGCCGATGTTGGTGGGCGGTGGATTTGAAAATGATTAAACGATAAATGGGAAAAGGAAAAGTGCAGGTAAAAAAAAGCCCGCCTCAGAATATACTTCTGCGACGGGCTTTTTTTTATTCATGAAAAATCAGTTTCCTGCCAGGATAAGCTTTTCCGTAAAGGTATTCCTGTCCTGAACAACCCTTATATGGTATGTGCCTTTAGGCAGATGCCCAAGGTTCAGGTAATGAATATCGTGCTGTAGGTTATCCTCCTGGTGGACAATTCTGCCCCTGTTGTCAAATATTGCAATCCGGTAATCACCCCGGGCTGCTCCCGGAACCTGAAGATACACCCCTGACCGGGCCGGGTTGGGGTACAGAAGCAACTGGTTCCTGGCCAGGGGATCATCTGCGGAGGTGATCTTGTCTACTTCCAGCAATGCCTTTGCCGATGGATAGGGTTTGCCGTTGAGGTATCCGATCAGCATTGCTTTCTGCATGCCGGGAGCATATACATTCAGATTGACAATATTATTCCCCGTAAAAGGCTGAAGCAGACTATGCTGATAGATATTGTTCAGATAAACCTGCACTGAATCAAAAGCAACATTCAGGTCGGCCCGCAGAAGCATTTTGTCGCGGTATTCAACCTGCACCAGGCTTCTTACGAAGGGTCGCAGGTTCAGGCCTTCAATGCTGGCAGTCCATATCCCGCGGCCATGAGTAGCCACCACCACCTGATCGTCGACAACTTTCATGTCCCAGACAGAAACCGAGGGTAAGCCTCCCTGGTAAAGATGCCATGTTTCCCCGTTATCTAGCGACTGTACAAGTCCAATTTCCGTTCCAGCCCATATGATATCCGGATCATGGGGCATCACCAGCAGGCAATAAACTGCCACATCCGGAAATCCCGTTTGGCTCTTTGTAAGCTGACCAAACCCAGAAATATCCTCCCATGTTTCACCCAGATCCAGGGTACGCAGTATTTTTGGGGCACGGGCGAAGGAAAACAATGCATAAGCCGTTGAATCCTGTGTGGGATGGGTAGCCAGGCCCGAAATACGTCCCATGGGCTGGGAATAGTTGTTAACAGCCTTAAAAGTTTTGCCGTAATCAGCCGAAACGTGCAGCCTTCCAACGTTACTCATGCTGCCACCTGCCCAGATAATCCCATAATCAGAAAGAGAGATCTCAACATTCTGTGTTGAACCAAAGTTCCAATACTCTGAGGTATTTACCACTTTCCAGGAAAGGGAGAAATTATCCGACCGCCAGACTCCCTTCTGACCAACTGTGTACAATACATTGGGATCATGTTTTGAATTGGCCAGCCTGGAAACAAAAGGGGCGACCCCGGAGGATCCGCGGTCTGTCAGACCAGAACTTGCCATGGTTTGCCAGGTCTGCCCCCCGTTGAAGCTTCGCCTGAAATTGTTGAACTGTGACCCTCCAATGATCTTCTGTGGTTCTTCATGATGCCAGACCGTTTCGAATCCATCCCCGCCAATAACAAACTGGTATTGGGTTTCAGGATCTGCAACTTTCCCGGCGGGCGAAAACCAGGTGCCATTATCCTGTGAACCACCGATATAGCGATCAATGCCCGGATGTTTATCAGCCCCATAAAACTGAGTATTATTTAATCCGTTGCCGGCAAAGATCCAGTCACCCTGTCTGGTACCAGGTTCGGTACATTTTTCGGTATAGAAAACACCGCCATCGTTGGCATTCAAAATCCAGAATGTTTTTTCCTCAGGATCAGCCACCTTAAGTATCAGGTTGTGGTGATCGGGATGAAAGCCACTGTTGCTGTATGAGTTCATTCCCCCGAATTGTGAATAGGCATCCGAAAGGACCTGGAATCTGGCATTTCGGGTACCAATCTGCCCAAAACGGATCCTTAAAACAGATTCGGGCAGATCAGGTGGATTCCATTGCTGCTCGTCCTCCAGGTAAGGCCAGATCATGTACATCTGCCTGAAGACATGACCTGCATCCTTTGCAATATCATCATCAGGCTGCAGGGAATACGGGATAGCATGAATATATATGTATTCCCTTCCGGGATTATCCGAATCAAAGTGAATCAGTTCATATTCCCCGTCTTCCTGCTGGTCGCGGAAAGAAATCATCAGCTGCCGGTTGTTGTCGATATCCCAAACCTCGAAGGGCACCTCGACATAATCCTGGTAAAAATACCCGCTTGGCGGAACACCTGCTTCCAGCTTGTTGACTGTGAAGCGGTGGGCTTTTTGTTTCTTGCCTGGGCCAAAACGAACTTCCACGGAAGTAAACTCAGAAGGATCAATATCGCCCGTTGCAATGCGGCCCTGGTGGAGGGCAGCACCGAAATTCACAAGGCCGATAAGCTGTGGCTGCTCATAATCCACGCCCAGGAAAGCGCTCAGGTTTCCTGTTTGATCCCTGAGGGTTGCTTTGAAAAGGTTGACTCCTCCAAAATATACCTGCCTGTCATCAAAGGGGTGAACAGCAATGGTGTTGTTGAACCAGCCCTGCCCGCCCAGGAATTCATATATTCTTTCTCCGGAAGCCGGGATTAGCAGCTGCCAGGTATTGCCTGCATCTTCTGTGATATACAGGTCGGAATAAGCCCCGGTGAGAACCCCTTCGCAGGAGGCATACAATACCTGGGGATTTGTGGGGGAAATGGCTATTTCCACCCTACCATCGGGAGCCAGGCCTTTCAGGGAAGGGAACCAGGTGATTCCGGCATCTGTTGATTTGTAAACGCCCCGCCCAAAGATTGCCGCATACTGAATACTGAAATCCGAGGGATGAAAAATCAAATGCTGGATCCGGTCATGATACTGAAATACATTCTGCCATGATATTCCCCCGTCGGTTGAGCGCATAATGGAGGAACGGAAAGAATTTCTGGCACCTGTATTGGAACAGGCAAGCAGCAGCTCAGGATTCTGAGGGTCAACGATGATCCGGTTAATATTCTGAAAATCATCGTTAAAGGCCGTTGCAGGCAGCTGAAACCAGCTCTCACCCCTGTCGGTTGATTTGAATATCCCATCCCCGTCGATCATGCCCGTGCCATACCACCCCTCGCCCGTTCCGGCATATATGATATCAGGGTTTGCTTCTGAAAAAGCAAGAACCGTGGTTGCCAGGTTTGGCAAATCAGGGGTCAGTATTCTCCAGGATTGTCCCCTGTCGGTTGTTTTCCAGATTCCTCCTCCCACTGTTCCTGCCAACCAGGTACTTTCGGTGGGATCAGCCGGATCAATTATCAGCCCCCGGGTGCGGCCGGGCACATTGGACGGACCCCGCTCCTTCCATACCTCATTCAGCAATTTATGGTAGGAAGCCTTGGCAGACTTGACCAACAGCATATGCTGCAGCCTGTACCCAAAGTCATATCCGGGTTCCTCCTCCCCTTCGCGGGTGCGGATCAGGCGATGGTAAGCAATATATTCCTCGGGCTGATCAAAACGCTTGTATATTCCATCATCCCTTCTTTTTCCTTTGCGGGCAAGTTCTTCGGCAAGCATCTGCTGCGGGGTCATCTCCTCTTCGGAAAAAGCAGGACCAAAAGAGCCTTGCCGGTAAATCACCAGCAGCAAGCACATCAGTATCAGCACCAGACCAATTATATATTTCAAGCGCAGCATCTTTTTGAATTTTTCAGGGTTTAACCTTCTTTTACCTGCTTTCCCACCGGAAATGATCAACTACCTGGGAAGCATCTTCCCTGGTAATAAATGCATCAATCGAGAACTTTCGTGAAAGCACATAATATGGTGAATCATTTGCATGTTCTATCCAATATTGCTTCACATGATCGGTAGTCCCGATATATTGCCGGCGGGGAATAATGACAGCTGGATTGTAGGGTATGCGGGTAGAAAACTCCAGTTCCACGGGATTTGGCCCCTCGGTCCAATGCTCACCCCAGCGGTCAATCATATGGTTGTAAAGCCCCGTTACACGCATCAGGTTGTTTTCCAGGGCAATAAATTCAAGCTCAAGGTCTTCCCCTGACCATAAACTATTGGCTGTTCCTTTTCGCAGCCCCTCAAAATCAGAGATATTGTAAGGAGGGGCCATGTAGAAATTCAGCGCAAAATGCCTTTGCTGCAAGTCGGGCGCAGTATTAAAGGGCCCGTTTTCAAAGCCCAGCAAAACGGTAAATAGCCTTTGCTCAACAAGATTGTTGTAGTTGACCTTAAATTTTAATGAAGATTCCGGGTTGTTGCCGGTAAAAAACACAGCAGGATCATCTATCCGAAAGTGGAAGTTATTAATGGCATTTGTATTGTAGGTAGAATCCCCGATTGTAAAACTCTGCAGCACACGGGTATTGATGTAACCGGGAAATACTCTGGGGATTCCTGTCATGCGAACCGGGATTTCAAATTCTGTTTGCTCCGGAGTAACAGGCAACCAGATGCTGAATTCGGGGAATTCAACCCAAAAAGGTCCTGGGTCAGGCTCCGGTTCTTTGTTGCAGGAGAAAACAGCAACCAGGAAAGCCAGCAGGCAGATGATATAGAGCTTGTTTTTCATTTTTTTAAACTGTGGTTAAAAAGCAATGAACAGTTAAATCCCGGGGAAAACTGTTCATTTTTTACCAGAAAAAATTTTGGCACATTCATAATTTCCCAAGCACCCCCTGGTTTAAAAGACAACTCCCAGAGAGACCTGCAATGAGAAATTGTTATTATCAGAATTCACACCAGGATAATGCATGAAATTTGAATGGATGTTAAGAAAACCCTGGGATATATTTGGGAAAGGCAACCTGGATGTGGAAAGGTTTAAACCCATGTTGAATCCATAATAATCTTCACTGAAGTACCGAAAATCCTCCCTTGGGATACTGTTGATATAATTAGGAAAAGGTTTATATACTACTTCCGAATCAAGAACCATGCGGGATCTGAATCCCAAAACGGGGTCAACATTCAGATGCCGGAATTTCAGGAAGTGCTGGTATTCAAGATCTGCGATTACAGAAGTTGCATTATAATACCCATAGGCAACAACAGGATAATGGCTGGCATCGTACATGCTGCCGGAAGCACCCGCCTTAAGCTGATATTTGAAGGGCCGCTTTTCGCCTTTCCTGATATAATTATACTCTATTCCACCTGAATAATTGCTGATAATATGCTTATCTTCTATCCACCGCAAAGTTTTTACATAACTTCGTCTGATTCTGTCTACCTGATGTTCAATCACCTCCTGCCTCACTTCAGTGCCATTGGTTACTGCGGAAGCAGCTTCCAGCCTGATATGATGAATATCTGCCGAATTATTCCGGGTATAAGCCCCTGTATAACTGAACCTGCTGAAATCGGTAATCCCGTTGATAAGCCTGTAAACACTACCCACCAGGGCAGTTGTTTTCAGCTGGTAATAATTGACTGACTGAAAAAAACCAGACCTTCCAAGGGTATATTTCATTTGGATTCCTGCATGAACCCCATCGCCTTCATAGCGGACGGATTCAGTGGTGGTAGAACTTAAATTAACCCGGGGCACGTAATGTCCCATTCCCTGGTGATAAAAAACTGTATGCCGGTCGCCCAGGTAAACCTTCATATGCACAAAATTTGTTTCGGTTGATAAACCCCCGCTAAGGCCCAAAGCCCAGTTGCCAGCATTGTAAATCAATGAGGGAGTGAAGGAAGCAATTGCTATGGTATTTTTATTGCGCACATCCTGAGCTTTTGCCCCCTCGCTGGATTCATAATCCATTTGCATTCCCACAAAAAGCCTGTCATTAAAAAATGGATAGGCAACCCCGGCATTAAAAAAATAGCCTCCCTTATTCTGCTTGCCGCCCAGGCTATCACCAACCATATAAATATTCATGTACCGGAAATCAAGGTTGGCATTATACAAGATACCCTGGTATTGATGATGCTGATAACCAAATGAACCCTGAACCGCCCATTTGCCAATTTTCTGAAAGCTTTGGGTTTGGGCTCCCAGGCTCAAAGTTTTTTGGGGATCCATCAGTCTTTTCTGCTTATTATCGCTTTGTGAAAAAAAACCGTTAACCCTGGAGATCTTTCCATGATCAAAAAATAAAAGGCCGGCAGCATTATTGGATAATGACCACGGATTTACAAGGTATGTGTGGGAATAAAAAAACACACATTGATTCAGCTGCAGCCCATCTGCAGGATCTTTCTCCATAGCATGAAGCAGGTTGCTAAAAAGCCCTGCAAGGAAAATTAAAGTAAATTTCTTAACCATATTCATTGGAAGGGAGGTTACAAACATCAGAAAAAACAGAAAGAAACTACAGAACGGGCCATGGCCCGTTCTGTAGCAAGTTGCCCTTAGTCAACAGAAGTGGGTACCTGTCCCGGGGTGGGTACAGCGCCTCCGATCCAGTCAACTGAAGAATTCTTGGAATTGCGCAGGTAAACCTTGCCTTCAATAACTTTGTCAACCTTCCGGCGAACGCTATGGCCTCTACCTTTGTCGCTGGGGTTCCAAACCATTCCGGCATCAACTTCAGTCCGAAGTTGCTTGTGGCGCCTGTCTTCTTCAGGCCTTACAATTTCAACAGCATCCACAACCCATTCCTGTTTTACCATAAACATTAAGAAACCTGATCCTGTAGTTGGATTCTTCATGAAATTGCTGGCATCATCAACGATGGGCTGATAATCAACACCGGTGGGCAATCTCCAGATTATCACTGCCTTACCATTTACATCCAGGCTCCAGTTGTTCATAGCAGGAGAGGTGGTATACATGATGATCATGTTGGGTACATTGGGGTTGTCAACATCGCCTGTGTGATCAACTTTAGCTTCGAAAGCGGCAGTTGATAGATCAAAAGAATTGGAATTCAATTCCTTGTGATTAATACCGTCTACAGCAATAACAGCGGCAGTTCTGGGTGCCAGCGGATATGTCTGACCGGTTCCGGGTAAAATCCACGACTGAAAAGTAATAGGGATACTGGTTAAAATTTCGCCCTGGGCATCTACCCACTGGCTGGGATTTAAGGAATTGGCAGCATGAATCCCGATGCACAGCCCATCCATATAAATAATTTCGTCGCTGTTGTTGTAAATTTCTACAAAAACATCATTGTTATAATTGGTATTCTCCGGAGTAACTGAACCGGCAAAAAAAACTTCACTGATCACAAGGCCACCGGTTTTAGCAACCATTAAGATATTAACCCTAAACTGATGACCATCGGTTGTAACCGAACGGTTTTCCAAAATGCCATTAAATGCGAATTCATCATCCTCGTATACCACGGTGATGTTATAGTTTCCGGCTTCCACAAGGAATTCTGCCAGGCCCTGTGCATTGGTTGGCTCTTCCACCTCAACACCCGTGATCATATTGATCATTTTCACGGGTATGCCAGCACGACTGTCAGGATCATATCCCTGTGGATATTCAACTTCCACGCTTACCTCATAGAAAGTGGCGCCCTTATCTTTCTGACAGGCAAGAAAGAAAAGCATGCCAAAAAACAAGATACTGATTCCCAATAATTTTTTCATAATTCAGGTTTTTGGTTAGTTAACAATTGATGGTTTATATTTTTATGGCCAGCTCCCCGCTGAAATACATATCGTTGTTTCGGCGGGTATAACCTTCGTTGCTTGCCCCTTTGGTTTTCTGCAGTGGTTTATAATACGTAAAGTTCCTCACACTAAAAGAAATGGTGGAGGTTCTGGAAAGTTCTTTGGTCAGTCGCATATCAAGCTGAAAAGCAGGATAAGAACTCCGGCGGACAAAATAATCCGGATTCCTATCGCGGATTAAAGCAGCATAGGGCATGGTGGTGGCATATTCAGGCAGCCATGGTTTAAGCTCTCCGCTAATATCCATCACATATGCAGGATGATAGTATTTAATCTGCCTGATATCTTTATAGATATCATCGGTGGGTTCAAGGGTATAAACCAATATATTTCCATTAACATCTTCCTGTGTATTCCGGGAGCTTTCAAACCAGCTAGCCTGGGCAGTGAGGGAGACAACAAGGGCAAGGGGCCGGATGTGAGTTACCGTCCGCAAGGTGGTCAGCAGCCGATCCTGAAGGGTACCACCCTGTCCCCCAACGTACAATCCTGCAACCTGATAATCAGTTGAGCTGCTGGTCCAGTAGTAATCATTAAAATTCTGATTATGGGTAAACAGATAGGCCCCATTCAGCATAAAATTGGTTTGAAGGGCCTGAACCCTGCCAAAGTCAATATCAAATTCGATTCCCTGTTTGGTTTGCACCCCTCCGTTAACCGGATAGGAATAAGAAGCCAGTCGGGTTCGCTGAGTTACAGGAGCAAGAACCTGCTGTCCGCTTTGGGGATCATTATAAACCACCCCTGTCCCGGGAATATAAGTGGGAAAAAGGCCACCTGCCACGGGACCATAAAGATTCCAGGTTCTTGGAAAATAGATATTGTCGCTGGAAAACCCACCACTCATCCGCTCATAAAAACCGGTTAATTGCACATCGGCACGTCCGATCTTAATGTCCAGACCAGCTTCCCATTTATCCATTGCAGCAGGCCTTAAATCATAATTGCGCACATCTTCTACAACAAAGGTTGTCATCACATTGATCATATAAGGAAAATCATAATAGTTGAAGCTTATTTGATCGCTGTAAATTTTGTCCGGATAAATATGAACCAGTGTGGGAGTGGTAGTGGATCTACCAAATCCCAGCCTCATTCCAAGGTCGCTGACCAGATGATCACGCTTTTTAAAGATGCTATACCTGGCATTTATCCGTGGATCCAGGCTGGTGATTCCCTCTGAAGAAGTAAATGGCCCGCTGGGTTGCCTGTTATCAAAACGCAGTCCTGCCTGAAGTTCTAAATGGGTACTGCCTATAGGAACCGAGAGCAGTTCTTCAGCCCAGAAAGACAAGGTACCCCAGCCAGGTATGTCATAAAAGGGCCGCGGCCGAAATCCTCCTGTAGGAGGCTGATTGATATCAAAAATGGTTCCCTTTCCATTATTTTGGCTATAGGAATAATCCACCCCCGAGCGGATTGTCAGCCTTGTCTTGCCTAATTCAAAAATGCGGGAAGCACTAAGCTTGGGGGTAAAGCTAAGTGGACGGCCATCAATGGTAACCGCAGAGTAAAACCGGTCTGTGAGATAAATTCCCTCATATTCACCCGATACCCTTGAAAAACCCGTCGGAGTTACTGAACCAATTGAACGCAAGGTATATTCATAAGTATAATTATGAGCAGTCTGTAAGGAAAAATTCCAGTTTAGGTTGGTTATCAGCCACGTATTTAAGGTCCAGCCACCAGAAGTAATCAGTCTAAGGGAACGATCCCTTGATTTTCGCTCATCGGTTCTCAGGCGGTCGGGATCTTCGGCTCTTCCATTTCTGGTTTCGCTATAAAAGGCAGAAAAACTAAACACCAGAGGCCGGCTAGTTCTGAAAAATGTGTTGTTGTAGGCAGCAGAACCCGCATAACGATTAAAACCCTCATAGGGGAAACGAATATCCCCCATACTCTGCAGGATGTCGCCATTCAGGTTCAGGGTACCACCTATTGCACCTCCCAGGAGAAACCCTTTTCCCATGTATGCCTGTCGGTTATTTGGGTCAACTTTCAACCTGGTTGTAAGCGGAGTAGCTCCTTTGATGGTATGGATCTTGACAACTCCGCTCAGAATATCCCCTTCTTCGGCTCCGGCTATGCCGCGCACCACTTCAATAGATTCAATGTTATCGACCGAAAACTCACGCATATCAACTCCTGATCCGGCTGTTGATTGATATACCCCCGAATTTCCAAGGCGCTGCATGTTGGCGGTATTGCTGACCGGGGCTCCATCAATGCGCAGGCCGGTTCCCAGGCTGGCCATAGCGCTTATTGATGGTTGTTGTGCTGTAGACATGGTACCCACATTCTCACGAATATGTAATTGATTAATCCTTCCCATATCCGGGTTAAATGTCTTCGCACCGGGCAACAACTGCAACACATCGGTTATGCTTGTAGGCTGAGTATGTTCAATGGCCGAGCGGCCGATGGTGGTAGAGGTTGCAATGCCTGTGCCCCTTTGGGCAGTAACGGTCACCTCACCCAGGGCAAGGGAAGCAGGTGTCAGGTTTATATTTACCGGTCGCGGCGAAGGAACTTCCACCTCATTTGTATGGGTGGTGTACCCTAAACAGCGTACCGTGATCTTATGCCTTCCGGCAGGAAGGTTTTTCAGAATATATTCTCCATCCATATTGGTAACCGTCCACAGGTTCAGCTCCTCGATACCTACTGCAACCATGGGCATGGGCAGCTTTTCCACAGAACAGATGACTTTACCACTGATCTCATGAGAAAATCCCTGGCGTTGCTGACGTTGTTCCTGACGCTGTTGTGCAAAAACAGAAGCCAGGGAAAATAAAAGCAATATCCAAATTATTAAAAGCTTGCGCAACATATTCGTATTGTTGTTAGGTTGATGGCGTATCCAATTTCTCCATATAGAATCGCACGGAGTTTGTATTCGCTAAAGTAGCATGAAAGCGTTATCATTGTATGCATCAGCACAAGGATTAACAGAAAGTTAACACAGCTTATTATCAAGCAATTTACAATCGGGAATCCCAGGTGTTTTGCAGGAGGTTTACCAGTAAATAAAGATTCGTTAATAAGGGCAAAAATAATGTCCGGATCTTACGTAATTATACCTGATTCTCAAGTATCTCAGGCAATTTATGTTCATCCGCCAGCCCAGGAAAAAGTAACTGGCGGATGAACAAAAAATGTCAGAATGTTCCCTGGAGGTTAATCATAAAATTTATTTGGAAAAACCTGAGTGGCAACAAACCCAAATATGCCTGATACTAAAATGATCGCCAGATCAACAGCATTCTTTTTCAGATCCCGCTTTTTTCTCCTAAGGATCACAACAGCAGCTGCCACAAAAAGCACATTGATCAGCAACCAGTTATGCCCTTTGGGAAAATTCATAAAAAAGCTGACATATCGCGAATCGGGCACCTGCATGCGGATCTCAAAGGGAAACAAGCGCGCAAACATCCTGTGGTCATCCCTTTCATAAACCGGTTTCCAGGTTTCTTCATAATAATCGCTCACCTCATAAATATCATCAACCCGGGTGACTTTTATGTAGTTACTGCCAATAACACTGATGGTTTTGCCAAATACATCGTACCTGACCCGGAGCATCTCGGAGGTATAATCAAATTTTGCGATGGGCAGACGTTGCAAATAATAGATCTCGTCCATCAACAGGTATACCTCACCTTCTTTGGTATAGAGGTAGGCATAAAACTCCGAGGTTCGATGATCAACACACTCAATATGAATGATATTCATATTTTCGGGTATATCAATGCGAGCCACAAAAGGCTTGCCTTGTATCATTTTCAGATGGAAGAGATCGCCCCGGTTATCCCGGACAAAATACCCCTCGTCCTTGCTTTTCAGGGTAGTGGGTATACCTGCAATCAAACGTGCAGGAAATGCAAACCCTTTTTCTATGAGAGCATCATTGAATAGCTTGCTTTTTTGTTTATCAATCTTGTTGGTGCTTGCCACAATGAACTCCATGCGGTTTTTAAGCCTGAACATATCTTCAGGCAGGGAAAGGTTCACCCTGCCGCTTTTTGATTCAAGCAAAGGCAGCATTACCGGAGCAGGGGTGTTTATGTTGCGGGGCATAAACGAATAGCTTCCCCTGTTTCTGTTGATGATGGCATGATCCAGGGCCACACCCTTCAGGGAGTCGGGCATTTTACCGTCGGCCGACAGCTGGCGGAAAAACATTAAAGGAAGCAACTCCTCAACCTGATCGCTGGTATAGATATTGCCCCTGGTATCCATACGGACAATTCCATCATCTGTGGATTTTACTATAATGAAATCATCCAGTACATTGCTGTACATTATATTGGGAGTTGATGATCCCTGGCGGAAAATGGTCCAGAATAAATCGGGTATGGCAACGGCAGTTGCAAGGATTCCTATGAGAACCAGTATATATCTGCTGATCTTAACCATGATGCATTTCTCCTTTCCTGAATCGGTAACCTGAAAATAAAACAACAATAATCGTAATGATTGCCAACAAGGCAAAGCTTGTTGCCACGTATGAATAGGCCTGGGGAAGAGCCTTTATGTAAAACTGGGTAATGAAGCCATAGGCGATGATGCTGTACAATACCCTGAACAACCACAGGGGCTCCAGCAGGATCAGCGAAACCATGGAATAGGTGGCCAGCCCCCCCAGAAACCAGGGCAGTATGGTGATGAATATCATGCTGATGACATCAGATGGAAAGTAAATTGCACTGCCCACAACGAAGACCAGTAAATGAACGGCATATACCCCCAGCAGGCAGGCCAGCCCAAAACCATGCTGGATCAGCAGCATCTTGTTTTCGCGCAGGGGAAGGTGAAAGGCAAGCTTGATCCTCTTATTGACCGTTTCAGGAAAATACTGTGCAACGGCAATTCCAAACCCGGTGATCAGGGGGATATATCTTAGCTGGGAAAGGTAATTGGCTCCCTGTATCACTACCCGGTACCAGTAGTCCTGGGCATTCATCAGGTTCATGTTGTAACGCACCTTTAAAAGGGAATTCACCAGCACCACTGTGCCCAAAATCAGGAAAATGGCCAGAAACCAGCGGATCTTGAGCCATTCCTTGTAAAATAATGATTTATACATGTTCAGATTGGTTAAAGATTAATATTTTCCGGTCAGGCCAATAAAGGCATCCTCAAGCGACATGGGTTGCTCCTCGATAGAAGTATAGGCAATGCCCTCATTTGCCAGGTAAGCCTTTACTTCCTCAAGGGTAGCATAGGCATAGAAAAACACCTTGTTTTTGATCTGTTCCACATTTACAGCCATCCCATTTTTGGGGAAATCAATACGATTCTCCAGCAGGATGTCGAACTGCTTGAAGCGGGTCATGAATTCTGTAACAGGCTGCTGAGCAAGCACCCGGTTGTAATCCATGATCAGCACATCATCAATGAGTCGCTCCATATCCTGGATGATATGCGAGGTTACAAAAACTGTTTTGTGATTTGCCTTTGCATATTCGCGCAGGTAATCGATGAAAAGGCGGCGGTAGCCCGGGTCAAGGCCCATTGAAAAATCATCCAGTATCAGCAGCTGGGGGTCCTGCGCCAGGATCAATCCCAGGGCCACCTGCGAACGCTGCCCGCACGACATGCTGGAGATCTTCTGGCTGGGAGTTACCTTTAACTTTGACATCAGCTCCCAGTATGGCTCGCTGTTCCAGTTTTTATAAAAACCCGAATAGAACTTCTCGATCTGGTGAATATTCATAAAAGAATACTGGATGTGGCCCTCTATCAGAAAGCCTATCCTGGCCTTAGTCTCAGGGCTCAGGTGCTGGGAATTCTCACCATATATCAGGCATTCGCCCGAGCGCGGATGAAGAAAACCGTTCATGATGTTGATGGTGGTAGATTTGCCGGCACCGTTTTTGCCCAGCAAACCCAGGATCTTTCCTTCTTCCACCTTGAAGTTCAGATTCTCGTATACGAGCTTCTTCCCGTAGTAGTGGGTAAGGTTATTACATTCTATTGCATACATAGATTCAGAGGTTAAAAATTGATTGGTTTTTTCGTTTTTTATAATAGCCACAGCTTCAGTTCTGCCCACCCGAAGCAATATGGCTGAGGCGTTGCTTTTGGGGACATTCGGTATGACTGCAGCTTTGGCATTGCAAATCGAGCTGCATCATCTGAGCAAACAGCGAGGCAAGCCGGGCATTCTGCTCCTGGGTGCAGATACTCCTGACATTGTCGAAATACTCAACTGTAAGGTTCTTCAGGTTCATGTGCATGCGGCCTATTCTTGCTGTAAGCCGCCTTAGCTGCTCCTGGTCAGGCTCCTGTTTGGCCATCTCTTCCAGAAGGCTCACGTTGTTCTGACATATTAGGTCCAGGGTCCTGTTGTAGCGCCTGAAAATGCTTTCGCTCATTTTCAATACTTCCTGGTTTTGTTCCCGGGTGAGCAAAAGCTTCTCCTGCAGAAAACTCACCGAACGGATGTCGCGGTTTTCCAGCGAAGGCAGGGGTTTCTGCCCCATCAGCAAAATGGTTATAAAGGCCGAAATGTTGATGATCAGAAAGCCTATGTTCAAAAAACGGATGAGCTGCCCGGATCTGCGGTTTTTCATTTTTTCCAGGGAATTACTTCAGCCAGCCTTTTTCTTTCAGGAATTTATCAGCCTCTTCACGGGTTTTGAAAAGGTCGCCCAGATCTTCTTCCCACCAGGTATCTCCAAAGTTCACCCCCAGGGCCCCGCAGCCTTCACGCCGGGAAAGGCTGATGGATTCCATGGCACGAAGCCGCACCTTATCATCCGACATCAGCAATACCCGCACCTTCACAGATTGCCCAAGGGTCGTTCCATCGGGAAAGGTAAAAAACACAATGCCGTAACCCTCGGCACCCCGCTGTATCCAGGAGGGGAATGGCTTTTTCTCCTGCTGGCAGGCAGCAGCTTTGGAATGGCTGGCATCAGCCCCCTCAGACCGGGATGCACCCAGGAAAATAAGGCCCACAAACACCAGCAAGGGGAATTTCTTTTTAACAAAATAAATCATGGGAGGAATTTTTTTAAGGTTATTATTGGTTTAACTAAAACTGCAAAGGAAAAGCTACCACATCGCGAACCGGGGAAAGGTGATGAACATCCCGAAACTCTTTCAGGTATTTATCTGCCCGGGGGTGGCGAAAATTTGCCTGGCTTTTTGTGCCGATCAAAATGCCAATACTCACACAAATCAGCAGCAGGGCGGCCATGCCCAGGTTCCGGTACAAGGGTTTTTCAGCTACCCCCGGAACTATCCCCTCAGCCTGTATGCGCTGCATCAGCCGGTCGGCAAAATCATCCGATACCCTTAGGCGATGCGGTGTTTGAAGAAATTCGTTTAATGAATCCATACAAAAAAATTGAGCTGTGTATGCCATTGCTCCCGGCATTTTAAATAAAAGACAATGCTGAAGCAAAAAACTTGCGGTGAAAATAAAAAATCTTTCCCGGGAAGGGATTTTCTTTTTATAAGTGAGTGCAAATCCTCCTGAACTCCCTGCCCCATACCCCTATTGAATTCGCAGCAAACCCGTAGCAAATCCGGGGTAAATTCGCCAATTCGCGAATTTGGTGCGAGTTTAGTGCGAATTTGGTGCGAGTTTGGTGCGAGTTTAATACGAGGCGGGTACGGCGAAATCAGAACAGGAATTTAGGAAACAGGGTAGGATTCTTTGGTTTTTCTCTCTTCCCTTATGTCGGGAAGTCGGTCATTTCTTATTCAGAAAAAAACATGCGGCATTTTTTCCTTAGGCTTGTTTTGGCCCTGAAGATCAGAGATTCTACAGTTGAAAGAGAAATTTGCTGGATCTGGGCTATATCCTTGTACGACAGCTGTTCGAAATGATGGAGCACGAAAGCTTTTTGCTGCCTGTGGGGCAGGGAGGCAATGGCCTTTCGCAGGATATTCATCTTCTCGGCTCGCAGCAACTGTTCAAAGGGATCTTCCCCTGTTGGTAGCTGATGATAAGGAGGTTCGCCTTCCCGGGGGCAGGGTGTATGATCCAGGCGCAGAAAACCCCGCAGGAACCTGTTCTTTTTTTGCTGGTTGAGCGATTTGTTCAGGGCAATCCGGTACAACCAATATGAGAGCTGATCTTGCTGACGCAAAGAAGACATAGACCGGAAGGCTTCAATAAAAACCTCCTGGGCTATGTCTTCTGCATCGGTTTGATTATTCAGTATCTGAAAACAGGTATTGACAACCAGGTCCTGGTATTTAACAATCAGCTGGTGCATGCCCGACTGATCACCACAGAGAATTCGTTCTACCAGTTCCTGATCACACATCCTGCGAGCCCCAACCTGTAAAATGAATTAATGAACTGTTGTGCCTTCTTTTACAAATTTGAATGGGTTCACATGTTTTTCCATCCGACCGTCGGAGAATTTCACCTGCAGGGAATCCATTGTGATCACCTGGAATACCTCTTCGGGAGTTCGCTCTGCATGCAGGAATCGGATTTCGGCCATTGGCACTTCCGAGTCAAAGCGGGTATCAAGCCCAACGAATCCTCCTGCACTGGAGAGGTGGCTCATCAGGAAGGCAAGCTGGCGATACATAGCAGTAATTTTGGCCTGTGGCATCTCGATTTCGTAAACTGAAATTTCATCGGCCTGGCGGTTGTCGTGCCCGTTAAATCGGGCAGTATAAGCCCGGAACCATCTTTGCTCGAGCTCCAGAGGGGTGATGCTGCCAATTTCCTCTTCCATGTGATCAAATTCGAATCTGAGTTTGGCTGTAATCTGCTGATCGTTCTGTGTATAGCTTACCTGCCGTGTTTCGACGATGGATGGCAAAAGGGCCGGATCAAACCTTTGCGGGTCGAAATACACGATGGTGGTTACTGGCTCGGCATACAATGTTTCGAATGCATACACCCCGTCGTATTGCGAGAGCAGGCGGCCGAAATTGGCAAAGTCGGTTCTTCCCATGAATTTATCAATCCCGAGGGTAACAAAGCTGATATCCGATACATCAGCAGCCGGGCGGTTTATATATAAATGAAAGGGAACAAACATGGCTTTTCGGATTCCACTTTGATTGATAAGGCGCGGGTCGTATTGGATTTTTACGGTTTGACTGCCTACGTAAGTAGCAACCCCGATCACACCATCCACTTTGTGCATCTGGTTGGAAAAAGCCTTTGAGGAGCCAAAGCAGGTAATGCGGTCAACGCCTTTTTCGGTATATATCATAGCCCGGGCATGCTGATCGGCCGTACCCCATTCTTCATCAATGGTTGGTATCTCAACGGTACCACCCAGCACAAAGCCAAGGGTTATCAAAGCTGCCAATACCAGGGCAGGCAACCATTTGATCCTGAATTTCCCGTTAATGCCAAGGCTATCGGTGCGCGGGCAGGCATGCAGGCAGTCGCCGCACATGGTACAATCGGTGCTGGTTACCCTGTCTTTATAGGAGGTAATGTTAACTGCCTGGGGGCAAGCCTTTTCGCAAAGATTGCAGTCCTTGCAGAAATCCTTGTTGATGGTGATTGCAAACACGGGCGTGAGCTTGCGCTCCAGTTTCAGGATCTCCAGCACATAAGCCATCAAAGCAATGGCGCCAATCAGCCACAGCCAGTGAAGGTGAATACCCAGAATGTTCAGGGTGATAAAAACAATCACGGTCAGGCCAAACATCACGCTATAGGTAAAAATAGTGGAGATGGCACCCACCGGGCAAAGGTAGCGGCAGAAGAACATCCTGAATACCAGCGAACCTATCACCAGAAGGCCGATGGCTATCAGGGCGTACATTAAAACTACATCATGACCAAACCCGCTGAAAGTAGCAAAATAAGGGTCATATGTCTTGCAGAACAATTCACCTGAACGCACCGTGAAATAAAGAGTGATGAACAAAAGAACGTACTTCAGGCTGCGCATGGCCTTATCGGCTATGCCTTTCAGCTGGAAATTCATTTTGAATCTGCGGCCCGTACGCCCCAGCCATTCGCTGAATGTTCCAAGCGGACAGATATATCCGCAGAATAATTTGGAAAACAAAAGTACCCCAACAAAGAGCATCAGCCCCATGAATATTTGCACCGTGGTCATGGAGCAGGCAAGAGTTTCAGCATATGAATAGCGGAATAATGCCGACAGACCGCCAAAAGGGCAGTAAGCTTCCCAGTCGGTTTGGGCATTGGGGTTGAACAAACCCCTTAGGATCAAAATACCAAGAATAGCCAGTACTCCCCATTGAAAGAACTTCCTGCCGGGGTTTTTCACCAACGGTTTCTTCCCTTTTTTTAAATTCATCGTAATGTAGTTTTAATGAAAAAGAATATTATTTTGTCTTATTCAGCTTTGATCAGGCTCATCTCATCCAGCAGGTAACCCGCCCCTGCAAACTTATCGATAATGAACAGCACGTAGCGGATGTCAACACTTATAGCCCGTTGCATATCAGGGGCAAAGGCAATATCGGAAGACATGGCCTCCCAGTTGCCATCGTAGGCCACCCCTACCAGTTCGCCCCGGGCATTGAGCACCGGGCTGCCCGAATTACCCCCTGTTATATCCAGGTTTGAAAGAAAGGAGATCTTCAGCAGCCCGTTCTCGGCATAGGGCCCAAAATCCTTTTGCTCCAGCAGCCGGATCAGCTTATCGGGAGTACTGTAGGTGTGGGGGGCATTTCTAACTTTCTCAAGTATACCCTGGCTGCTGGAATAGGGCTCATACCAAACAGCATCCCTGGGTTCATATCCTTTGACTGTACCATAGGTCAGACGCATTGTGAAATTGGCATCCGGATACAGGTTTCTTTCCGTGATCATTTCATTTAGCCCATCATACCATAATCTTTTGCCCGGTACCAGGTATCTTGACTGAATCTGGGTATTTGTCTGCCTTAAATGAACGGCCATGTCGTAGACTGAGTTCACAAAAAGATACCCCAGGTCATTAGCCAGTATTTCTGGATTGGGATCATCAAGAAAAGCAAGCATTTTTTCGCGGTCAACCAGCATTGAGCTTGCGAACATATCATCAATAAACTTCAGGTAATTCTTACCATAGTTTTTTTCAATTTCATGATAATAAGCAGGCAGATGCTCCAGGGGCAGACGCGATCTTACATGACCCAGCATCAGCTCAAGGACCCTGCGCTCGGTATCCATATCAAAGCGGAAAAAGAAATCCACTGAGCTTCGCAGGCTGCGCAGCTGCCGTTTGATGGCTTCCTCATCCGGATTTTCAGCCCTTAGCTGGTTGTACAGGGTATGGAACCGTCTGCCGGCTGCAAAATAACTCTGGCTTCCCATCAAACCCTCCATGATCAGCTGGTGGCTTTCGGAGGTTTTGCGCCGCTCTGTGATTCCTTTTTCAATAAGTGGCAGGGCTTCTGAAAAGGATTTTCTTTCAGGATCCTGACCAACCCACTGCCTGAACCTGTCTTCCAGCTGGCGGGCCTCTTCCACTACTTTTAAATTCACCAGAGCCTGGTTCTGCCCGATGGAATATTTCCAATAGTTGCTCGAGTTAAAATAGCGTGAGGCATACATGATGCGGATATCATCATCCTGGTCCATTGCCCTTCGCCAAATGTCCTGCCGCATTCCCCGGATCTCGGCCCTGATGCTGTTGCCCACTTCCATAACATCCTGTATCTCGTAGGAAGTAAGATAGCGGGTGGTGCTTCCCGGATACCCCATGGCCATAACAAAATCCTCCTTTTGCAAACCCGAGAGACTGATGGGGAAATGGTGCCTGGGTTTGTGGGGTATATTTTCGGGATCATAATCCGAAGAAGGCGAACCATCGGGTTCCATATAAACGCGAAATAATGCGAAGTCGCCGTTGTGGTTGGGCCATTCCCAATTGTCGGCATCCCCTCCGAACTGCCCGATGGAGTTGGGTGGCACACCAACCATCCTGACATCTGAAAACTCTTCGTAAACAAACAACAGGTACTGCCCCCCGCTGCCAAAGCGAAAGTACTCAACGGAGGTTGAATACCGGCCCCTGGCGGATGCTTCCTGTTCAATCTGCCGGCGCACCTGCCGCAATGCCTGCGACTGCTGGGCGGCATTCATCCCGGAGGCAAGAGCCGAAACAACCCTTTGGGTAACGTCTTCAATACGAAGCAGGAACTTTACCGATAAACCCGGCACATGCAATTCCTCTTCCTGGCTCATAGCCCAAAAACCATCTCTGAGATAATCTTTTTCTATAGTACTCATGCGCTGGAATTCATCAATGCCGCAGTGATGATTGGTCAGCAGCAGGCCCCTGGCAGAGATCATCTCCCCGGTGCAGCCCCCTCCGAAAATCACCACAGCATCTTTCAGGCTGGATTCATTCAGCGAATAGATCTGTTCGGGAGTGAGTTCAAGGCCCAGGGCCTGCATTTCAGGATGGATCATCTCCCTTAGGTAAGGCAGCAGCCACATTCCTTCATCAGCCCGCGTACCGGGCAATAACATACAGGACAGCAACAGCGCGGTAATAAACAGTTTTTTCATATTGGTGGTTTTTCTATCGCTTGGTTATGAATTATTCGGACAGCACGGTTTCTGTTTCAGGAGAATGGATGCTTATCTCCCTTAGAATATGATCAGCACCGGCAAATTTGTCGACAACAAAAAGCACGTACCTGATATCTACATTGATTGAGCGGTTTATTTCGGGCAAGAAAATCACCTCTCCTGCCAGTGACTCCCAGTTGCCGTCGAAGGCCAGCCCGATCAGGTGCCCCTGGCTGTTCATCACGGGGCTTCCCGAATTGCCCCCTGTAATATCATTATCACTCAGGAAGTTAACGGGCATGGAGTTTCCCGCAGCGTAAGGGCCAAAATCAGCCCTCTGGTAGAGGTCAAGCAATTTCTGAGGGGCTTCAAATTCATAATCTCCCGGTATATGTTTCTGGGCCACCCCTGACAGGGTACTGAAAGGCTTGTAAAACACTGCGTTGCGCGATGAATACCCCTGAACTTTGCCATAGGTCAGCCGCATGGTGAAATTGGCATCAGGATACATTGGCTGGCCCTGGTTCATCTCCCTTAGAGCCTGCAGATAAAGACGACTCCCCAACTTTTCACCCTCTCCCAGTTCATTGTTGATATTTCTTAATGCAATGGCTTTCTGATAAATACTTTCAGCATAACGCACAGCCAGATCCTTCTCCAGCTTTTTCACACTGGGTCTGCGCAGGAATTTTTCCAGCCTCTGGGTATTGACCAGCATAGAGGTGGCAAATAATTCCTGAACAAAGCCATCGATGTTTCCACCATACTTCTTTTCGATATACTGATAAATATCGGGCAGGTCATCAGCATCCAGCTCTTGCTTCAGGGTTTTCATCATTGCAGCTACCACCTTCTGATCGGTAGGTGCATGATAATCCTGGTAGAAGCTCCTTTGCCTGTCAAGCAACCTGTTGCGGGCAATTTCTTTAAGTTGCTTTCTGGAACCTGCCTCTTTGGCAGCATTGTTTTTAAATACGCTTGCCCTTATGCCCGCCACATACAGCTCGGTTCCCATCATCAGGGATTCGTTCAGCAGATGGTGGGCATAAGCAGTCCGGCGTTTGCTCTCGACAGAAGCACGGATCTGTTCGAGCACATTCCCATATTTTTCCAGCCTTAAGGGGTCGGATCCAACCCATTGCATGAATTCATTTTCCTGCTGCTCAACCAGGGAAAGCACATCCCAGCGCTGCAGCTGATCAAGCTGACCTTCCGAAAATTTATACCCGTTGCTTGAGGTGAAATGTTTGGCGGCATATTTCAGCCTTACATTATCATCGGCCAGCATATCATTCATAATGATCTCCAGGCGCTTGCCCCTGGCAAGTACCCTTCCGGGATGGGTGATCTGCATCAGGTCTTCCACCTGGCTTGAAGCCAGATAGCGCTGGGTAGAACCCGGATATCCCATAACCAGGGTAAAGTCGTTTTCACGTATGCCTTCGGCGCTCACCTTCAGGTAGTGCTTTGGCTCAAAAGGTACATTATCGGCAGAATAATCAGCCGGTTTACCGTCTGCGGAAGCATAAATGCGGATAAAGCCAAAATCGCCCGTGTGCCTTGGCCAGACAAAATTATCAGTATCGCCCCCGAACTTGCCGATGGAAGAAGGAGGAGCCCCTACCAGGCGTATATCATTGAAGGTTTCGTACAAGTACAGGTAATACATCTCCCCATGATAAACCGGGGAAAGAAATCCATGCATGGTAGTTCCACGGGTTTTTTGCGCCGCGATCCGCCTACCTATGATCATCATTGAGACATTGCCCCCCCGTGCTTCAGTGGCAGCAATCTCAGCCTTCACCTCGGACGTAACATCGATAATCTGGTGCAAAAAGGTAATTGTCAGTCCGGGAGCAGGTATTTCCTCCTGATAATTGCCTGCCCAGAACCCTTCGGTCAGCAGATCGTTTTCCGGAGTGCTTAGTTTCTGTATATAATCATAAATCACATGATGGTTTGTGATCACAAGGCCTTTGGGGGAAATCACAGAGCCTGTTCCGATATTTCCAACATTTACCACCGCATCTTTCAGGCTGGTTTCATAGTTGCTGAAGATCTCTTCTGCCGAAAGGCGAAGACCCATTTGCTGCATTTTATCGATATTGTACTGACCAAGGCGCGGCAAAAGCCACATGCCCTCATCTGCTTTTACAGCAGCAGAGGTCAGTAAAATAATGATCAGAAAAGAAGTTTTTATGGCTCGTAACATCTGTGGTTTTGATTTAAGGAAAAATGTTTATTTGATTTCCCAGTCTTGGCTAGATCCGGAAACAAAACTATTTATTTGAAGTTAGGTTGCTTGTTAATAATCTGTTAAAGAAATAGCCGGGGATTATGTCCTGATTTTTAAAGAAAGTATCATTGATCCAAAAGATCAAAAAGGAAAGTTCATCAATAAAAATCCAGGTTCCTGGGGAAAAGATTTTTTATGTATTCAAAATTCTTGTAAATGGGAAAGATATTCATCGGGAAGCAATATTCGGACCAATAACCCGATAAATTCGAAAAATTTCAGGCTGAAATGGAAAAAAATTATTTATTGAATAGTCGTTTTATTAAGGTATTATATTTCTTTATAAATTTAGGCGCTCATCCTTACCTCCTATAAACGAAATCGGTATGAAAAGAACAATTACCCTTTGTTGCCCGGGATTATTAGCAATTTTGATCATGTTCAGCATGTCATTTTCCGGGCATGGGCAGGTGGCTGGAACAACATCCACCTCTGCCGAAAATGTAATATTTCAGAAAAACCTGAAAAACTTTACCCTGGATCCCAATGCATTTGTGGGGAAAAGGGTTGGTTTTACCCAGAGTATCGGGGGTGAAATCTCCCTTGGCACAGGCACCGACGTGATCAACTCGGCTTTAAAAAGTGCAGGAATCAGTATTCCGGATTGGGTATCCGAGCTCACCAGCCTGGGTTTTGTTTCCGATATCATATGCTTTGATATTGATCCGGTAGCCAAAGCAAAAGCCAACATCGACCTGGGGGGTTATTTCCAGGTTCATTCTTCGGGAGATGCAGCTATTAACATTGAATACCCGGTAAGGGTTTCGGTAAGATACCCCGCTGAAAATACATTTGGCTGTGGTCACACGATAAAGATTGAGACCTTCTACGAGATCCTTTCTTCGGAGACTGCCAAGCTACAGGTTGAAGCTCCCTTTTTTGAGCAGGAGTTCGGCATCAGCATCAGTAATTTTTCCATGGAGGTAGAATTGGGCTTGAAAGGATGGCGGGGCTGGCAAACTTTAGTAGCAGGCTGCGTTGACAAGGACTATTTTAATATTACCGAAAAATTTTCCTTAAATCCGACTCTTCCGGCAATTCCTCCATTTTTTAACATTTGCTCCAAGGCTTTTGGCCCGGGGGCCAGCCAGGTAAGTTTGTTTTCGTGCACCCTGGGCAGCGGATCTACCACATTCCTGAGCCTGATACAGGATGAGATTGATGATTACAACAGAAGGAAAAACAAAAACTATCGCCTGGCAACTTTCCCCGACCACCATACCGTTTTAATGGAAATGCCCATGATCAAGGAGCTCATTCTCCCGGAGATGTATGCTTCTTTCCGCAAAGCCAAAAACTCGGATCTTAAATATGAATCCTTGAACCAGGGGCATTTGCTCAAAGTGTCGGGTAAAAAGAACAGGGTAGCACATATTGACCTTGACCTGGTATCGCTATTGGAATACAAAAAAATAAAAACCAGGCAGAATTTTGGTGACAAGATCATCCTGGATGCCGGCGACATTGCCCCTACAATCGAGACCCACCAGGTAATGGACTTTCAATACCTTCCGGAGATCCATATGAAAATTGATTTACAGAAACAGATGTATTACGGGGTTTACAACCAGGATGGGAGCTTCTCCCACGGGGGATTCGGCAGACTGGTGGAGCTGATGGCCGGCCAATATATTGAAGCAGTTTTCCCACAGGACCAACGCCAGCCTATATTAACCGGACTTGAATCTGTGATGAAAGGTGACTTTAAATCCTTTGTAAAGCATGATTATCACATGAATTTCCAGATCAACATCGGTCAGCTAAAAATTAACAACAAGGAACATACCCTGGCGAGTAAAAAATTGGCCGACTGGAACTTTGGGAGCCAAACCCTGCTCAACAACGTGCTACCCGTTGAAAGCGACATCATTCCCCTGACTTCCATATTGCTTGATCCTGAAGACCCCATCATCACCATCGATTATGTGAACATACAGGATGAGATGAACCTGGGCAGGGGTGAAAGGGCCGTGGTATATAAAATTGGCATTACCAATGATGGGGATGTAAAACTCAATGACCTGAAGCTGTATTTTGATTTACAGGAAACTTACGCTGGAGCCACCCATTTCTCGGTAGAGTGCAAAAGCAGCGAGGAATTCACATTAAATGGAGCTTATAACGGGGCCGGCGATATCCAGCTGCTTGCAGCAGGCAGTTCTCTTTTACCCGGGGAATCAGCGGCAGTTGAGGTGCTGGTAAAGGTAAAACCGGCCATTTCTGCCATTTCTCCAAGGGGTTGTTTTGAGCCAGTTGAATATCATGCAAAAGCAAAAGCTACCGGTGTCAGCCCAATCGGAACTTTCGTTGAAAACAACTTTGACCATTGCACCCAGCAGCGTACCGGGGAGGACCTGATTGCCACTGTGAATCTGGGAGCAAGTATCATTGAGAGCATTCACGACTTTACCCTGTATGGATGGGATGAGGTAAAGATCGACAAGCCACAGGCACTAAGCTTTGGAAATGTGGGTTCAGGGGGTGACATCATATTTGAAAATACTTCATTTCAAAACACCGACCCCACTGTCGTCATCGGAGACCTGCATGCCCGCGGACAATTATTCCTGCAAGGGCAATCGGTTCTGGAGGCCGATTATATCGCTCTGGCCAAAGATGTAAAGGTTCCCAACTGGAAATCGGGGCTAATGATACATGGCGCACTCTCAGAAAAATCAAAATGCGTGGACCTGCAACCCCTGTTCAATAATAACTCTAAGCCCCTGAAGGCAAAAGAACGAATTGAAGTGAAAAAAGGACAAAACCTTGTTCTGGCACCCGGAGACTATGATTGGATCCGCTTGTCGGAAGACGCAGAGGTAACTTTTTCAAGTGGTGAATACAATATCGGCAGATGGATTTTCCTGGGCGACAATGCTACTATAAGATACCAGGGCCCTGTTACTATGAACATTGACATCTGGCAAGCACTTGGACGAAAAAATACACAATTCATCCTGGAGGGAACAGGCAGTGTGAACGACATTGTTTACAATTATTCGGGAAATCAGAAATGCAGCTTCCACTCCTCCCTGGTTCAGGGAAGAATCTTTGCCCCCCGGGCAGAGATTGAATTCACCAATGGTTCGGTGCTCGAAGGAACTTGTTACGCCAAAAATATCAATTTCAAAACAGGCTCTTCCTTCAAAAACCCCAAATACCTGTTGCCCATCAACATCCATCCCAATTGCCAGGAGATATTAATACCCGGAGAGTTAATGGATGAAATCGCCCAGGCCAGCGACATTTCCCTGAAAAGAGAGGATCTTATGTTGTTCAGCGCGGATGCCTTGAAAATCTTCCCCAACCCCACTCACAACACCTTCACCATCAGCGGATTGCCTGAATTCAAGAATCTCGGCATACGCATTTTCAATTCAATGGGCACCCTGGTACATCAACAATTCAGTAACTCATCCGAACTACAGATAAATCTTGAGAATCAACCTCCTGGTCTTTATTACCTGGAAGTGGAAGGGTTTAAATCAATGGTGATCATGAAATTATAACGGTAATTTGAGTAAAAAAGACCCTGGCATCTGCAAGCAGTTACCAGGGTCTTTTTATTTTTATCAGGCAAATGATTCAGCTATTAAGCCGACATTGGGACAAAGCTTACATATATAAGATCATATTCCTCAAAGACATCTTCAGAAATTTTCTCCAGCAATATGAGTTTTTGAAAGTTATGGGTAACAGGGGCAAGGATTTTTCCCCCGACCTTAAGTTGTTGTTTCAGGGCATCAGGTATTTGGGTGACGGCGGCCGTAAGCAATATCTTGTCGAAAGGGGCCTCCTGTGGCCAGCCTTTCATTCCGTTTCCATGTGCAATGCTCACATTTCTGACAGCAGCAGCATCCAGGTTCTGGCGGGCCTGACGGGCCAGCCTTCCAAAGATCTCGATAGAATAAACATGATTTACAAGGCGCGAAAGCACAGCAGCCTGATAACCACTGCCGGTGCCTATTTCCAGGACCTTATCTTCTGGTTCCAGATCAAGTACCTGGGCCATGTAGGCAACAATATATGGCTGACTGATGGTTTGCCCGCGGCCTATGGGTAAGGGTGTGTCCTCGTAAGCCATGTGCCTGATGTGGGGGGGAACAAACAGCTCCCGGTCCACATCATGCAAGGCTCCGAGGACTTTATAGTCGTAAATGTCACGGCCTTGCAACTGGGTTTCGATCATTTTATTTTTCATATAGTTTTCCAATCTTTTTTACTGATTAAACTAAAAAAAGAAACGGTCATCCCGTTTCTATAATTTCTGCAAAAATAACTATTTTTCAGATCAGATGGCAAAAAATACTGCCTTAAAAATATAAATAAACAAAAAAAGCACTGCCAAAGCAATGCTCCCAAAGAAAAGACCGGCCGGCAGGTATCAATACCTTGTCTGGCCGGTCATAGGCACAAAGCGAACACTAATGAGGCGATGCTCCTCAAAAACATCTTCTTCAATTTTTTCAAGCAGGATAAGTTTCTGAAAGCCGCTGCCTACTGGCACCATGATCCTTCCGCCGATACGCAGCTGTTGTTTAAGCGGCTCGGGAACAAAAGGGGCAGCTGCTGTGAGTATAATCTTATCAAAAGGAGCCTGCTCGGGCCATCCAGAATAGCCATCCTGCTCACGAATGCTGACATTCTCCACAGCTGCCTTTTGAAGGTTCTGCTCAGCCAGCTGTACAAGCCAGCCAATGATTTCAAGGCTATAAACATGATCAGCCAGCCGCGACAAAACGGCAGCGTTATACCCACACCCGGTGCCTATTTCCAGCACCCTATCAGTGGGTTTCAGTTCAAGCCCCTGAGCCATATAGGCAACAATATATGGCTGGCTGATGGTTTGTTGCATGCCGATTGGCAGGGAGGTGTCATCGTAGGCTTTGCCCCTGAGGTGTTCTGGCACAAAAAGTGCTCTGTCAACTTCCCTCATTGCCTGCAGCACCCTTTCATCAGTAATGTCCCTGCCCCTTAATTGCTTTTCGATCATCCGGTCAATTGCATGCATAAGCATTGCTGATTTTTATGTTTTTAAAACAAAAAGCATTCCGTGTTGTTTATCCCTGACTATTGAACTTGAAATCAGAAACCAGGCAGTATTTGATTCACAATCTGTGGTGATTTCTCCCCTATTTTTCTTCTCAAATGAGCAAATCTGGTTCAATTTCTGTTAATTCTTTAAAGATTAACTAATTTGAACCTTATGCCTGAACTACCCGATGTTGAGATGTTTCGCAGGGAAGCCGCCAAAGCTCTGAACCAAAGGATCATGGCTGCTGATTTTGGAAATACGAAATTGGTGAAAGCCTCCCGGAAAGATCTTAATGAGCATTTGATTGGCAAAGCATTTACCACTGCCACCCGTGTGGGCAAGAACCTTTACCTGGCGGCTGCTGATGGCAGTGGGCTCGCCATGCACTTTGGCATGACAGGCTCGCTGCAGTATACGGGAGCCGGGGATCAGGACCCCAAATACCTGATCTTTTCCCTGAAACTCGAAAACAATCACAAACTCCAATACGAGAGCAGGCGCAAACTGGGAAGCATCCATTTTTCGAAGAATATTCATAATCACATCGCTGAACAGGATCTCGGCCCTGATGCCCTGGACATTAAGAAGCGGGATTTTCTTGAAAAGATAAAATCCAGCAACACCATGATCAAGGTATTGATCACCGACCAATCTTTTATTGCAGGCATTGGAAATGTATATGCTGATGAGATATTATTTCAGGCCAGGATACACCCCCGGCAAAAAGCCAGCCAATTAAGTCATAAAATGATGGAGGGGCTTTATGAGCAAACCCAAAACGTTTTAAAGACTGCCATCAGCAAACAGGCAGATGTAAAAAAACTCCCCGGCAAATACTTGCTGCCACTACGCAAAAAACAAGGTAAATGCCCGGTTTGCGAGGGCAACCTTCAGCAGCTTAAAATATCAGGCAGGACAACTTTTTTCTGTCCCTCGTGTCAGAAAATTACAAAATAGGAGATGCCCATTCATAACAAGGAGATATCGGAAATTTTGCAGGAGGTAGCAGATCTACTGGATTTAAGCGGCGAAAGTTCCTTCAGGGTCCGCTCATACCGCAATGCTGCCCGCACCATTTCAGGAATGCCCCAAAGTATAGCTTCGGGAAACAACCAATCGCTGTCTGATCTTCCGGGCATTGGACAAAGCATGGCTTCCAAGGTCCGGGAAATTGTTCGCACCGGGCAACTGGAACAACTCTCCAGGCTGCGACAGAAATTGCCCCCTGGCCTCATTCAGATCATGAAGCTCGAAAAACTCGGGCCCCGGCGCACCCGCCTGTTATACGATAAACTAAAGATCCATACACTGGATGAGCTAAAAGAAGCTGCCCAAAGCGGAAAACTTGAGAAGCTGAAGGGTTTTGGCAAAAAGTCGGCCGAGCACATTCTGCTGGAGATAGAGCAGTTTGCCCAAAAAGGTGGAAGCAACCGCATCAAGCTCAGTGAAGCCGCCGAAATCATCCCTCCCCTGCTTGAATACCTAAGGCAGCTCATCCCCGATATTACCGTTGCGGGCAGCTATCGAAGGGGAAAAGATACCATCGGGGATATCGACCTGGTAGGCAGCTGCAGCAAAACCACTGCAGCCATGAACCACTTTGTTGAATACGAGAATGTACAAAGGGTTGTTTCAAAGGGCAAAACCAGGGCTTCTGTTAAATTGCGCAGCGGCATCCAGGCCGATCTGCGTATCATCAAGGAATCCTCCTTTGGTGCAGCCCTGCTTTATTTCACCGGCTCCCAACCTCATACAGTTGCTTTAAGAAAAATAGCCCGGGAAAAAGGCTACAAGCTGAATGAATACGGCATATACCATGAAAAAACTCTGCTTGCCTCCCAAACCGAAAAGCAGGTTTATGAAACCCTTGGATTAATATATATAGAACCCGAGCTACGTGAAGACCAGGGTGAAATAGAAGCTGCCCGCAACCAAAGCCTTCCGGAGCTGATCAGCCTGGAGCACATCAGGGGAGATTTACACTCGCATACCGATGCCACCGACGGGAAAAATTCGCTGGAAGAGATGGCACTGGCAGCCGGGCAAAAAGGATATGAATATTTTGCCGTTACCGATCACTCACGGCGGGTTGCCATGGCCCGGGGGCTTGATCCACAGCGGCTCGAACAACAGATCATGCAGATCGATCAAATCAACAGAAAGATCAGGACACCCAGAATCCTGAAAGGCATTGAGGTGGATATACTGGAAGATGGCTCACTGGACCTTCCCGACAGCATCCTTAAAGAACTAGACCTTGTGATTGGTGCCGCTCACTACAATCGCAACCTTAGCAGGGAAAAACAAACCCGGCGGATTCTGAAAGCAATGGAAAATCCGCATTTTAATATCCTGGCCCACCCTACCGGCAGGATGATTGGGAAAAGAAACGAATTTGACATTGATATGGCAACCATTTTGAAGGAAGCCAGTAATAATGGCTGTATCATGGAGATCAACTGCAATCCCGAAAGGTTGGACCTCAACGACCAGAACATCCGTCATGTGCGCGAAACCGGGGTAATGTTCTCCATTGCAACCGATGCTCATTCCATTGTCAATCTTGAAAACATGAAATATGGTCTGCTGCAGGCCCGACGAGGCTGGCTGAGCCCGGAACATGTGATCAACACGCTCCCTCTGAAGGAGTTAAAAAAATTACTCAAAAGAATATAGGAGCTTTCTGCCCCCAGACCAATTCCAGAAGGATCTGCTGCCAGATATATCTCCAGGATTACTGATGCTTCCTTTCAATGAATTCTATCTCAGAGATCTTTCTCTGGTAAACTCCCTGTTGTTCGGGGGGATCTACCACTTTCATCACAAACAGGGTGTCGCCTGCAGTATCCATACTGTAATGGACAAGGGGAATGGCTGTGTATACAACCGGATCATCCCTTAACTTCATGAAATAATACTCCCCTTTCTGGGCATTCTGAACAAGGGTTTCAAAAAGCCCGGAGGGGTTCATCTGATTCTCCTGCATAGAGCCTTCCGGTTTCTTCATTTTAGTATTGTTCTTCAGAACTAACAGTAATGGGTTTCTTTTTATAGGTACCCATATATTCTGCCTCGGCCAGGATATGATCTTTTATCGACTGATAAAACCCCGAACGATTGTTGCATGATTCGGGATCCATCTTTCGCTTCAGGGCATATATGCGAAAATAATAGTGATGATCCAGCTTGCGTGGGGGGCAGGGCCCGCGGTAACCAATTTTGCCAAAATCGTTCTGCCCCTGGACAGCTTTATTATTCAGATGCTTTTTTATCGGAATGATCTTCTCCAGGTGGTGCACATCGGCCGGAATATTATAAACGATCCAATGGGTAAACACCCCTCCCGGGGCATCCACATCTTCCATGATCAGGGCAAAGGTTACCGTCCCTTTAGGTTCACCTTCCCAGCGAAGGGGCGGGGAAACATCATCCCCGTCGCAGGTATGTGCAACGGGGATGGGCTTACCATATTCAAATGCTGTGCTTGTTATACTGAATGCCATTTTCTGTTCAGGATTAAAAGGTTAATGTCGCGATACCATGAACATTTCCTCAAGTTCTTTTGGAAGCTGCGACATGATATCTTCAAATTCACCCTCCGAAATATAAGGGGCCAGCTCGCGGAAAACAATCTGGATGATCTCCTCGGTCGATTTGTTCCAGCTGAAATCCTGTTCACCCATATGCCTTTGGGCAAGTTCCACTTCCCCGATAAACTCCTCCTTGTTATGAAGCTTTTTGGGCTTTTCATGATATTTCCAGTTGTCAACATAAATAGCCTTCAGAAACATTGGCAGTTGCGACATCAGGTGAAACGACTGGCTGACAGTAATCCGGTCGCGGAATGTGTGCAGCACGGCCCGGAGAACAATACCCGTGCGGCCGATCTCTTCAGGATGCCCCAAATGCTGGGCAAGGGAATTCACAAAATGCCTTCCCTCCTGCGCGTATTTCTCAAAATTAAGTCCCATAATGATCCTCTCTTTAATGATTAAATTTCAAGGCATGAATTACATTTAATGGTAATGCCTGAGGAATTTATTCCTCCCTACCCAATGAAACAGTTCAAAATGGTTGAAGTTTCAAAAAGGATGTTAAAATTTGTAATTCCGAAAGCCTGCTAAACCAGATCATTAAGTTTCCACAAAATGAATTACTTCAACCGGGCATTCAGCAGCCGACTCACGGATACAGCTGTCGTGGTCATCGAAATTTACACCTTCCTTGACAATGGCAATATCATCAGGTAATTCAAAAACATCAGGACAAAGCTCTACACAAAGGTTACAGGCTATACAGCCTTCGTCAACCCAAACTTTTTGTATTGACATAAGAAACTTGTTTTTAATGAATGACTCCTCTGGATATCTTTATCTTGCTAAATTAAGAATAAAGCTGTTAAATTACAGAATTGGATTTAAATTATTGGCTATTTAACTAAAATTTTTTTAAATACGGATAAAGAAGGCAGAGAAAGGACGTGGAGGAAGAACCCTAAGGGTCACTGATAAATCTATGCTGAAGGCGCTGTAGAAATTTTGGGCATGGACCTTAAGGTTTCCCGGAAAAACCTTCGCAGAGGCCGCCAGTGTTTACCATTCTGCTGATCTGCCGGTAAAGCTCGGCCAGGACCATATAGCCAGCAACCAGGATTGTACCCGCTTTAAGGGCCAGAAGAGCATACAGTATCATGGCAGAATTTTCCAACAAGAAAAGCTTTGCTGCTACACCCAGGGAAAAAACGGCAATCAGAAATGCAATATAATTGTGCGTCCTGGCCAGGATCTGCAAACCTTCTTTTTTGAAAACCATTTTCAACAGCCCTGTGCGGGCAACTTCCAGGAAGGCTTTACCCTGCAAGGCCTCAGGAGCTGCATAAACCCCTGCAACTTTTTCCATATTTAATTTGCCTGAACTGTCCATTCAAGATATTATGAGAACAAACCTCAAATATAGCAATTAGTAAATGTCTGTTTCAAAAAAATCCTGTATTTCTTTAACGCATAAAAATACAGAACCTGATGCAGGGAAAGAAAAAAATAAGATTCCGGTTACCCGGCATTACAAATGTGACAGTTCAAATCCGTATCCCTCTTTGATCCACTTCCCTACCAGGCTGCGGTGACAGGCATCTGGAAACTGCTCCACGCAGAAAAGGGCAATGCGTCTGGCTCCCGATTGCTGCAACTCCTGTAAGAGAGAAGGGAAATCAAAAACATCCAGGACCAGCTTGCGGTAAGCCCGGATATAATTCTCATCAAGGGTCTGCCTGTTTTTGTTGGTCTGCTCAAGGAGATCATCGGTTTGTTTCTGAAACTTGCGGATCTCGTTGGAGGGGGCAAGTTGTGGAATGTATATATATCGGATACCGAGTTGCTGAAGGCGATACTGAAGGAACTTGCTGTTCACAAAGCTGTACTGGGCCCCTCTTACACCCCGTCGCTGCCGCAGGTCGCAAAAGGTATCGATACCGGCATGGAAAAGCCGCTCATAAAAATCTTCTGCTGAGGAATTAAAAGCCCCTATAGTAAAAAAATGCATGGCAATAATGTTGTATCATTTATTGTTCCTTTTCCTTTCTTTTCCCCGAATGGGTATCAATTTCCCCCCATAGGTTGATGGGGTTTTTCCCACCATTGATCAGCAGGTTCACAGCATGCTGGTCAAGCAGGTTTCCATCCCGGTCAATATGTTGCATAACAATTCCATCCTTCAGCAGGGCAAGGCCAATGAGTTTGCTGCGGTGACATTCCTCGGGATGCAGCTCGCTGCACATAACCACAAGGTCCAGCCCCTGGGCACAGGCCGCCTGAAGCCGCTGCATCCCACTGATAAAATAGGGTTTCTGTCCCAGGAGGTTGTAGGAAATACGACGTACAGGGGCCTTATTTTTATCCCTGCAGCTGATATAGCAGGAGTCATCATCAGGAAGCCCGCCAATGGTATCGCCCATAAAAACATATGTAATGCCATGCGACTTCAGAAAGACTGCCAGGGCTTCCCGGTTATAGGCTGGAAACATTGAAGAATAAGGAGCCGAACGCACATCTGCCAGGTACTGTATACCATATTTTTTCAACAGGCCAATAAATGCCTGTGGCTCGCGATTTGCATGGCCAATGGAATAGATCATACCTCCTCTCCCATGAGTTTTTCGTAATACATGAAATTTTGCCCGTTGAACAAGCCGGGAATGGCAAAAAGCGCAGTAGCCTGTTCCCAGTATTGGCGGCCGTTGTAAGGACGCGTCAGCCCGATCCTCACAAAGCGATGGGGACTGTTGTTAAAACGCTGCATCAGCTCCAGTGCATAAGGCCGGCGATTGTTTACCATGAATTTTGCATACGACAGCAGCAGCAGGTCGGTCACCGGAAGACGAATGTATACTTGTCCCTCATCATCCATAAAGCTAAGCTTCAGGTTGAACCGCTCATGTTGTTCATGCCAAAGGTCGAGAATATATTTTGCTTTTACCACAAACAAGGAACGATTCTTTTTTTCAATCTCCTTTTGCAAGTTGCCAATGGCTACTTTCTGAAGCACCCGCAGGATCTCATCCTCCCGGAGTTTCCTGATGAAACGTGGCTTGAAGGTTTCGCTAAGGGTCCAATCCTCGGTATGATACTCTGCAGCCGGCCGGTACTTCACAAACTCCATCTCAACAAGGTTGAAATGGCTGATGACCTGGATATTGCCCTGCATCAAAAAGTTCTTCTCCAGGCCGGGAAAGCACACCGGACGCACGAACTTCCAGGTAAGCGGATCAATGCCGCTTACACAGATCTTTCCCTGCTGCATCCGGGTGATGCCCGTGATGACCAGTTTCTTGCGAAACAGCTGCTTCTCCCCGCATACAGCACATAAAATACCCGTAAGGGAGATCCTGCTTTCCGCCAGATCCAGCCCGCAGCAGATACAATGGCTTTGAATAACCATGACCAGGAATTAGCGGATGGATGTGAAACAATAATCTCCGATAAAGATAAAATATTTCTATCAATAATAACTATATTATGACAAATAATTAAAATTAACACGATAAATCCCTGGCATCGTCAGGACCTAAAGCAAACCCACGGATTCTCCCGTTTTCAATTTCCTGAGGATGAAAAATGAAGAATCTGAAACTGAAAAAGCTTGCACGAAGCTGTAACCATGCTTGCTTAAAAAGTTCAGGGCATCAATAATAGAATTGAATACCAGGACATCGCCATTCTCATCTCTTATTTGCTGATTCCTGAACGATAACAGCCTTTCTTCCTGCCCAAAATCAAACACAATACTTAGCTGCACAACTCCTTTTTTAACTCCTTTATATTCCCCGGTGATCATGACGTACTCTGTATCAATCTCCTCAAGGGGTATACCATTGACTGTCTGGGAAAACAGGGTCAGGCAGCTGAAGATGACCAGGGAAAAAATCAGGATAGTTCTCATGGTAATCAATTTAATAAAACAATATGGATTTCATAGCCTAAAGTAAACAAATGAAAAGTGCACTTTTTCCTGAATTTCCGATAAAATAGAAAGCTAAAAACATTCCTGGAACCAAACCATTTTTTATCCTGATTATTCATCCTTAACAAATCTTTTATTCCGGACGAAAGAAGTAAACCCATAGTCGGACTTGTATCGGACTTGAGTCGGGCTTGTCCTGAGATTTTTGGGGCATTTTATTTTTTCAGGTAGCATCAGCCAGCAACCTGATCACAGCATTTTTAACCCCCGGGGATAGCGTTTGCAAATAGTGTTCCTGGGTAAGGAATCCAATTTCTGTTTTCAGCTCAGGATATTTTGAAGCCAACTGCAGGATGATCCGAAAAGCAATATATCGCACCCCTGGGGCCTTGCCTGCCTGTTCCCAAATCGACATGCAGAGATCGAACAACCTGCCTTCCTGTTCTTCCCCGATATCCATCTGCATCAGGATTTTAAGCAGTTCTCGCTGATGGCCGTCTTTTCTGTGGGGAATAATCCGGATGATATCATCCAGATGTACCTTTAACCGCGCATCATTTTTTTCCATACAACTAAACAACATCCACGCTGCCCGCCAGGCATATGGCTGATGATCGGAAAGCGCCAGGTCAATGGCCTGCTGAAAATCACCGGGATGCGCATCCAGGTAGGCTACCATTTCGGGTTTGTAGCAGATGATAAGTGTTTGTTCAAGGTTTGAAGCCATCAGCAAGGCGTGATAGGTTTAGTAACATATAACAGCATTCGTTGTAAAAGAAAATCCCCAGCTTCTCTGGTTGTGCGAAAACCAGATCCAGATGCCTGGTTCACTCCAAAACCAGAGACAAGTTCTTTATGCTCAATAGCAGGTTTTTCACCCCTAAAATCAAGAAAATACATTGTAAGCTTATCAATATTAAATAAATTTTTGTAAATTTCAAGGACAAAAAACCAGGTCATGAAACGCATCAGCTTGCTGCCGCTCATCCTGTTTCTGTTTTCCTGCTCAGGCTTGAAACAGGATTCTGTATACAATAAAGCCTTCTCCGGCAAAACGCTCTATTCCTGGGAGAATTTCGAGAAAAACTGTTTTCATTACCTGAAAGATTGTGATGAGAAAAGCACCCGGGAATTAACTGAAACTTACCAGAAGCTCATCGCCAGGCCTGGAGGCACCCGGGGTCAAACACCACCGGGAGTATATGCCGATTATGGCTTTCTTTTGCTTTCGCAGCAAATGGCAGAAGAAGGAATTGCCATGCTGGAAAGGGAAATGGCTGCATATCCCGAATCGGAAACCTATATTATGAACCTGCTGACAAAGTACCCGCTATGAAAACAAGGCTCTATCTGCTCCCTTTATTCATGCTGCTGGTTTGTGGCTGCACGCCAATGCAGGTCCCCTATCGCAGGCTTTCACGTGCGGAAGCCTACCGTGAAGTTTATGTTCAGCAACCACGCAGCATTCTGATTCTTCCTCCCCTGAACCTCACTGCTGATGCTGAAGCTGCCTGGCAGTTTTACAGCACCCTTTATCTTCCCCTTGCCAATGCCGGCTATTATGTTATCCCCCCGGCACTTACCCGGCATATACTGATGAAGGAACAACTCACAGATCATTCCCTTTTCAGCAGCCATGACTATGAACTTCTGGATGAATTGTTTGCTCCCGACATGATCCTGCTGACCACCCTGAAACAATGGGAAAAGGGGTTTGGCTTGCAGGAGGGTGAGATCATCGTTGAGGCAGAGTACAGGATGGTTTTGGCAAAAACAAGGCAGGAAGTGTTTAATCGCCGCACAACCGCAACCTACTACCTAAGTTCAAAAGTTGAAGGCAGCAAGTTCCTGTCATTTATCTCTTCAACGGTGCGCACTGCCTCAACCCGGGTTGTTGAGGTAGCCAGGGCCTGCACCAACAACAGTTTTTCGGATTTTCCCTTTGGCCCCTACAGCCCGCATTTTATGAAAGACAGCCGGGAAGATGCCGGCCCGCCAACTATGGTGCTGGTGTGGGGATCGGGCGGAAACGATAATTGGTAAGAAATGTTTTGGGGCAGTTAATTACAGATCCTTTCTGTAAGCCTCCACCACTTTTAAAGCCTGTTCCAGGTCCTTGGCGGCAACCACAACATTTACCGATCCAGCCCCTGGGTTGGTATACCACGGAACCAGGGTTCCTATGATCTCATTGGAAAGAAAGGCTTGTATTCCCTCATTCTCAAGAAGGTTTTTCACCATTTCTGCTTCCCAGACTATTCCTGTGAAAACTTCAACAGGCTCAAGTTCATTTTTGTTTTTCATATGAGGGGATGTTGTTTTGGCTGCGAAAGATAAAATGATTTTTCAATCCTACTTCCCGATACAAAATTTTTCAAAGATATTGCCCAGTATCTCATCATTTGTAATCTCCCCTGTAATTGTTCCCAGGTGGTGCAATGCCAGGCGCAGCTCACTGGATAACAGATCGCCGGGCAATCCGTTGTCGATACCCTCGCGTACAGCCGTGACGGCTTCTGCCGTTTTTGCCAGGGCTTCATAATGCCTGCTGTTGGTAACAATGTACTGATTTTCTTCTTCCGGGGAGGTTTTGACTGACTCCAGAAGGGTTTGGGCGATCATGTGGATGTTTTCCTTGCGCTTGGCCGAAACGAAGATGGTTTCCAGCTCCACCAGGTTTCGGAAATGATGGGGCATTTCCTCCAGCAGGTCGATCTTGTTGGCAATGGGGATCAGCCGCTTGTTGCCATCGCTGATCTTTTCGCGAAACTCGCTGATGGTGGCCAGGATCTCTTCAAGTGTGGTATCGCTGGCATCAAACAGGTACAGTATAACAGCAGCCTGACGGATCTTCTCATAGGTTCGCCCGATGCCCACGTTCTCAATCACGTCTTCGCTCTCACGCAGCCCGGCAGTATCGATAAAGCGAAACGACACTCCTTCAATAACAATAGTATCTTCAATGGCATCGCGGGTAGTTCCGGGAATCTCGCTGACGATGGCTTTTTCTTCATTCAGGATGGCATTCAGCAAGGTGGATTTCCCCACATTGGGTTTCCCGATGATGGCCACGGGAATTCCCATCTTCAGCACGTTGCCCAGGGAAAATGATGTTTTCAGCTGGCTGGTTTCCTTCAGTATGCTGTCCAGCAGCTGGGTGAGCTCCTGGCGGTTGGCAAATTCAACGTCCTCCTCGCTGAAATCAAGCTCCAGCTCAATCAATGAAGCAAAATGCAACAGGCGCTGGCGAAGGTCATGGATGCGTTCGGAAAAGTGCCCGCGCATTTGCCGGAAGGCCATGCGGTGGGAGGCCGAGGAGTTGGATGCAATCAGGTCGGCAACCCCTTCGGCTTGCGAGAGATCCATTCGTCCGTTCAGAAAAGCACGCATTGTAAACTCTCCTGGCCTGGCCATGCGTGCACCCTGATCGATCATCAGTTGCAGTATCCTCTGGGTAATAAAGGGAGAGCCATGGCATGAAACTTCAACCATATCCTCCCCGGTGTAGCTGTGTGGAGCAGGAAACCGGGTAAGCAGTACCTCGTCAACAGGCTCTCCCTGGCTGATGATCTGTCCAAGGGTGGCATAGCGGGCTGGGATCTGCTGAAATTCAGTTTTCTGCCCATATGAGACAAAAAGCCTCGACATGACCCCGAAGGAGTCTTTGCCGCTAAGGCGCAAAACAGCAATGGCGGAAAGGCCCGGGGCAGTGGCAGGGGCACAGATGGTTTCCTGGGTGAGAGATGGCTTCATGGCATTAACTTCTGATGAATTCCTAATTGCAAAAATAAGCATTCTTACACAAAACCCTATTTAAAACCGACGAATCAGGAAAATGGACTTTCGGCTGAAAAAAACCAGGGTATTCGTGCAGAAAAACATTAATTTTGAAGCGACCAAATAGGGCAATAACAAAAAAAATTTAAAAAAGATGAGTGTGCTTGTAAACAAGGATTCCAGGGTGATCGTGCAGGGTTTTACCGGCAGTGAAGGAACGTTTCATGCCAGCCAGATGATTGAATATGGCACCAATGTAGTAGGTGGGGTTACCCCCGGCAAGGGAGGGCAGCTACACCTTGATCGGCCGGTTTTCAACAGCGTGGAGCAGGCCGTGCGTGAGGCCGGGGCCAATGTCAGCCTGATCTTTGTACCTCCGGCTTTTGCTGCCGATGCCATCATGGAAGCTGCCGATGCAGGCATCGGCGTGATTGTTTGCATTACCGAGGGCATTCCGGTGCAGGACATGGTAAAAGTTAAGGAGTACCTTAGCAAGCGCCAATCGCGGCTTATCGGCCCCAACTGCCCGGGCATTATCACCCCGGGTGAATGCAAGGTGGGTATAATGCCAGGCTTTATTCACAATCCGGGAAAAATAGGCATTGTTTCTCGTTCAGGAACCCTAACCTACGAGGCTGTTGACCAGGTAACAAAGGCAGGCCTTGGGCAGTCTACCTGTATCGGCATCGGGGGGGATCCTATCCCGGGCACTACCATGAAAGAAGCCGTGGAGCTTCTGATGAACGATCCCGATACCGAAGGCATCATCATGATCGGTGAAATAGGCGGGCAAATGGAAGCCGAGGCAGCCTTCTACATCCGGGATCACGGAACAAAACCCGTTGTCAGCTTCATTGCCGGAGCCACAGCTCCCAAAGGCCGCACCATGGGCCATGCAGGGGCCATCATCGGCGGAAAGGACGATACAGCCGAAGCCAAAAAGAAGATCCTCACCGAATGTGGGGTACATTATGTGGATTCTCCCGCAGAGATCGGGCAGAAAATGAAATCGCTGCTTACCTCCTGATCAGGCTTTCTATAAAGCTTATCCTGATTTTCTTCAATTATTCCCTGATACAACTTCGTACCAGGTCTTACTGCCAGATGGTTGCAGTTGGACCTGGTACGGTTTTGGTACGGGGATGGCAGGGAGATGGGCAGGATGAAAGGAAGGGTTTTCAGTACCACTATTTTTCTTCAATCTCATAATACTGATAGGCTCCTATATCGGCGCGCACAGTCCGGTGGTGGCCCAGGATATCAACAGGTATCTGCAGGGCCACCTGGGGATTGGCCGCCCCGATAGCTGGTGAATTTTCCTTCAGGCGGTAATCGCCCGCCTGTATGCCGGCAAACTCGGGGCTTCGGTTTCGGATCACCTCCACAAAGGAGGGTGCAGGCAAGTTCTTGCTGGTTTTCACAAGGCAATGATCAAAGGAAAAGGATGGTGCAGTCCCGGGCAGAAAATCAAAGGCAAGTTCCTCGGGCATGCTGCCGTAAATGATGGAATTGGCAAAGGACAAGCGGCCGAAATCGCGCACATGAACCTGTTGAAGGGTATCGGTATAATAATTGTTTAGCAGCAGGGATGGGGTTTGCCTGAAACTGATGTTATAATAATTGGCAAAGGTACAATGCCTGAAATCATAGTTACCGCCCAGGGCAAGGATCAGGGCGTGCTGCCCGCAGTTGGCAATTACAGTATTTTCGGCCTCTACATGACTTCCCTGGGCCAGCAATCCGGCAATGCTCATATTCCGGATGATGGTATTTCGCAACCGGAGGGTAGGATTGCTTGTTGAACCAATACTGTCGATTTGAATACCAACTGTCCCATTCTTGATGATGGCATAATCAATCTGATGGTCTTTGCTTGTGGCCGTAAGCCAGATACGCCCCCACTGCCCGGGAATTTCACGGTAAAATGGTTCCAGGCGATCGCCCTGAATCACAACAGGTGCTTCAAGGCTACCCGATATCCTCAGGGAAGATTGGGCCAGAAAGATCAGGCTTGAATTGTTGTGCAGATGGATGCGAGCCCCTTCCCGGATCTGAAGGGTTTTGCCGGGGGCAACAACTGCCAGTCCATAAATAACATAAGGCAGTTCGTTTCCCCAAATGGCATCTTCCTCAATCAGGTGATAGGAAATACCGTATTCATTGGTATAGTTTGGGTGGATAAAATGGGCATCCTGCCCCCAGGCAACCAGCTTCACATTCTGAACATTGTTGTTCAGGTTGAAAAGTATGCTGTCGGCAATCACCAGTGGCAGGTTCTGGTTTACAGGGTCAACGGTAATTTCAACGAAAATAAAAATGCTGTCGTTGGGCTCGATTTCAACATCCCGCACCAGGCTTCCCGAAAAACCATCCACATTGATGCGGAAAAATGATTGAGAGCCACCTCCCAGGGATACCGATGAAATGTTGATGCGCCGGTTGTGGGTGTTGTAAACTTTCAGGGCACGGGTAGAAGAGCCAAGGGTAGTAAATACGGTATCGAAAAGTACCGAGTCGGCAGAAAATGTAAGGTTCAGGCGGGGATCGGTATCATACCCATCCACACGGCAGGAGAAAAAGGAAGTTGCCAATGCCAGAATTATTACCAGCATGGCTAAACACCGGTACAACCGCATGATGTTTTTCACATTTACTTTTTATAAAAACGCCAGAGGGAGGTTCGTGGTATGCAAAAATATAAAATAATTACCGTATCCGGGAAGATGAATCAAGCAGCAAGAGGGAAAAATCATCCCTTCCTCCACAGCATGTTGCTGGTTTAAGCCCCGCAGCATGCTTCCAAAAAAAACCTTAAAAGTACTTGTAACAAGTAAAAATAATTTAATTTTGCAGCCTAAATAAACCAAAAATGGCAAAAAAGAAAAAAACCCTGGCAGAAGAGAAAAATATAGTTGCTGTTGAAGAGGCATTGAGCAGAAGCGAGCAATTCATTGAGCGCAACCAGAACACCATTATCTGGACGGTAGCCGTGGTGGTACTGATCATTGCAGGATATATTGGCTATACCCGCTTTTTCCTGGCTCCCCGTGAAAGGGAAGCCCGTGCCGAGATGTTCATGGCTGAAAGATATTTTGAGCAGGATAATTTCCAGATGGCCCTTGAAGGTGACGGACAATACCTGGGGTTCCTTGATATCATTTCCGATTTTCGTTTTACCCGGGCCTCTAACCTGGCAAGATATTATGCTGGCATCAGCTTTTTAAGGCTGGGCGAATTTGATCAGGCAATTGATCAGCTGAACAGCTTCAGGGCCCGCGATCAGATACTGGGAGCCATGGCCTATGGAGCCAAAGCAGATGCCTATGTGGAACTGGGCAACAATCAGCAGGCAGCCCGTTATTATCGAAAGGCGTACAACTACAAGCCAAACGACTTTACAACCCCTGTTTTCCTTTTCAAGGCAGGACTGTTATACGAGCAAATGGGCGAGTATTCCGAGGCGCTGAATCTTTATGAGCGCATCCGCACCGAATACCCCAACTCGAACGAAGCTCGCAATATCGAACGTTATATTGGACGGGTTACTGCTCTTAACCAGTAAAACTTTCCGCTGATGACGGACAAGAAACAAAACCTTTCAGACTACAATCCCCAGGATATCGCTGATGCCGGTGATATGACCATGGGGATTGTTGTAGCCGAATGGAACCCGCAGATTACCGGGGCTTTGCTTGAAGGGGCCCTGGCCACTCTGAAACGCCATGGCATGAAAGAAGAGAACATTCATGTCCATTATGTACCTGGCAGCTACGAATTGACAATCGGAGCGGCCATGGTTGTGGAGGGCGTTCAGCCCGATGCTGTAATCTGCCTGGGTTGTGTCATTCAGGGGGAAACCCGGCATTTTGAGTTCATCTGTCAGGCAGTGGCCCAGGGCCTGAACCATGTGGCCCTTACTTACAGCCGGCCGGTGATCTTCGGAGTGTTAACCACCGACAACATGCAGCAAGCTCTTGAACGCGCTGGCGGAAAACACGGCAACAAGGGAGATGAAGCCGCCATCACAGCTATAAAAATGGCCGCCCTGCACCGAAAGCTTATGTAACCCTTTTAAATTGAAAGCCAAAGATCTTAGGATTGTTTTCATGGGCACACCCGAACTTGCAGCTCAATCGCTGCAGGATCTGGTAGAAAACGGCTATCATGTGGTTGGGGTGGTTACCGTGGCCGATAAACCCTCGGGCAGGGGCCGCAAACTGACAGCCTCGCCCGTAAAGGAATATGCCCTAAGCCAGGGAATCCCCGTGTTGCAACCCGAGAACCTGAAGTCGCCTGTTTTCCTGGAGCAACTCAAAAACCTTAAACCCGATGTGCAGGTAGTGGTGGCTTTCCGAATGCTGCCCCTGCAGGTGTGGAGCCTCCCTCCTATGGGCACCTTCAACATGCATGCCTCTTTGCTGCCACAATACCGGGGTGCCGCTCCCATCAACTGGGCCATCATCAATGGAGAACAACAAACCGGGGTGACTACATTCCTGCTCGACCAGCAGATTGATACCGGCAGGATCCTTTTCCGTAAAGCCATACCCATCCAGGAGGGAGAAACAGCCGGCAGCCTCCATGATAAGATAAAAACCGAAGGCAGCCATCTGGTGATGCATACCCTGGAAGCCCTGGCCCAGGGCAACGTCCAGCCACTTGACCAGGACAAATTGTTACCTGCAGATCAACCCCTGAAGAAGGCCCCAAAGATCTTTAAGGAGGATTGCCGCATCGATTGGAATAAATCCTGCAAGGAAGTTGCCAACTTTATCCATGGTTTAAGTCCTTCTCCGGGAGCTTTCAGCTACCTGCAGCTGACAGAAAATGAACAAATATCTGTTAAGATTTTCCAGGTTCAGCCAAAAACCTGCCAACATCCATTTTCTGCAGGAACCCTTCTCTCCGACAACAAAAAGTATCTGGGTGTTACCACCCCTGATGGAATTATTTGGGTCAAAAGCCTTCAGATTGCCGGCAAAAGGCGCATGAATGCCGAAGAATTGCTCAGGGGCCATTCTTTTTTCGATGCCCGCCAATGGGAGCCAAATTGCTGAAACCCCTGATTTTTCAGGGTAATCCGACATATAGTTATTAACAAAATGCCGGATTTATCAACAAAATCAATACTTTTCGGGCATTGGCCTTGCATTTTTTATTAAATAGCCTATATTTGCATTGATTAATGGAAGCTTTTCAATTTCTAGTAACACTAAAAACCAAAAAAATGAACAAAGCAGAATTAATTGATGCCATGGCATCAGACGCAGGCTTGTCAAAAGCTGACGCAAAAAAGGCATTGGATGCTTACATCAACGCCACCACAAATGCCCTGAAAAAAGGTGACCGCGTATCGCTGGTTGGATTTGGATCGTATTCTGTTACTACAAGGGAAGCTCGCAAAGGCCGCAATCCCCAGACTGGCAAGGAAATCACCATCCCCGCCAAAAAAGTGGTTAAGTTCAAAGCTGGTGCCGACCTGGCAGACGTTGTGAAGTAACAAAAAGATTTGGTTACTCTTCAGGCTCCGGAGCTCTCCGGAGCTTTTTTTTTATATTTTTGTTAAACCAGCATTTTATAAAACCTTTCATTATGAGCCTGGAAGAAAAGGTCCGCAATTTTGATCCAAACGGGGTGGGTAATACCTCCAACAACATCTTCGGTCTTCCATTCACTGTATCTGAATCCCGGGTAGTTTTTATACCTGTTCCATGGGATGTAACCGTTTCCAACCAGGAAGGCACTTCCATGGGCCCTTCACGGATCTTTGAGAATTCCTTCCAGATCGATCTGTTCGATCCCTTACTGCCCAATGCCTGGAAGCAGGGCATGGCCATGGAAGCTTTCGACCCGGGTTTGCTGGCCCGTAACAAATACCTGCGCAAAAAGGCCTCCCGTTACATAAGCTTTCTGGAGCAAGGGGGGGATCCCGAAGCCAACGAGCCCCTGCTGGATATACTGGATGAGATCAATGATGCCTGCGAGGCCTTGTGCATTGATCTGGAGATGAAATGCCTGCAATACCTGGAGAACGGGCAGATCCCCTGTATCGTAGGAGGCGAGCACAGCGTTTCCCTGGGGCTGATCAGGGCCCTGGCACGCAAGAATCCCGGTTTTGGAATCCTTCAGATTGATGCTCATGCCGATATGCGCGAAAACTACCAGGGTTTTGAACACTCACATGCCTCCATCATGCATAATGCCCTTCACACCCAGGGGCTGGAACAGATCGTTCAGGTTGGCATCCGCGAGCTCTGCCATGAAGAGATAAAGGTCATCTCACAGAATCCTAAAAAGATCAAAACCTATTTTGACCGCGACATCAGCCACCGCCTCTTTGAAGGGGAAACCTGGCAGGACCTCTGCCATGAGATCGCCGACAAGCTGCCCGAAAAGGTGTATATCTCTTTTGATGTAGATGGGCTTGACCCTTCGCTTTGCCCCGGAACAGGCACCCCCGTACCAGGAGGTCTTTCATACAACCAGGCCATCTACCTGCTGGAAACCTTGCTGGCAAAAGGAAAAAAGATCATCGGAGCCGATCTTGTGGAAACCGGGCCCGAAAACTTCGACGGCATAATCTCCACCCGCATTCTCTACCGGCTGGCCGGTATGCTCATTAAAAGCAATAGCAGGTAAAAACGAACACGTTTTATCCTATGTGTAAGCTGCCCAAACCCACGCTTTCCGAGTTCCTCGAACAGTTTATCCTGCCGGGGCGTCTTGAGAAGATCCGCAGCGTACTTGCCCAGCGTACACGCCATCTGACCGTGGTGCTGGAAGATATCTTCCAGCCTCAGAATGCCAGTGCTGCCCTTCGTACCTGTGAATGCTTCGGCATACAGGATGTTCATATCATCGAAAATGAAAACTCCTTTGAAATAAATCCCGATGTGGTAATGGGTGCCTCAAAATGGCTTAGCCTCTACCAATACAACCAACAGGAGCACAACACCCTGCAATGCCTTGAATCTTTGCGCAGCAAAGGCTACCGGCTGATTGCCACCTCCCCCATTGCCGGGGCCCAACCCTTGCAACAGCTGGATATCAGCCAAAAAACAGCCCTGATATTCGGCAACGAGCTCAAGGGGTTGTCGGACCAAGCCCGGCAGTTAGCCCATGGATTCATTCATATCCCCATGACAGGATTTACCGAAAGCTTCAACATCTCAGTATCGGTGGCCATTTGCCTGCATCACCTGAGCAATAGGCTCAGAAACAGTGAAATCAACTGGCAGCTCAGCCCGGAAGATCACCAGCAACTTCTGACCAATTGGCTGAAGTTGTCGCTGCGCAATCCTGATGCTTTGGTTAATTACTTCATGAAAAAAGAATCCATCGCATAATAACGGGATTTCGGCGGGATTTTCCTATATTTACAAAAATCTGAGTTTTTTACTTAAACCATTTGTTCATGGGAAAAGGAGATATGAAAACCCGTCGCGGGAAAATATTCAAAGGCAGCTTCGGAAAGCTCCGTCCGCAAAAGAAAATCAAACGCCCCCTGGATGCCACGCCAAACCCGCATCCCCATCAGAAAGAGATCCGCCGCAAAGCGCCCGGATCCTGAAGGGAGGCTACTGAATCGGTTTTTCTTGCTGGACCAGTTTTCTCAGCAGATCTCCCCTTTCTTCAAAATTACGGAAGGTGTCGTAGCTGGCAGCAGCCGGTGATAAGAGGCAAATTTTACCCCGGGGTGTAAGCTGTCGAGCTCTCTGAAAGGCTTCCTGCAGGCCCCAAACCTCCTGCAGGGTTTTTGAGCTGAAACCCACCCTGTTTTTTGCAAGGGAGAGCATCTTACGGCCTGCATCGCCCATGAAAAAAAAGACCTGAACGGGCGAATGCTCCAAATACTCTATAAATGGAGCATAATCCACTCCCCGGTCAACTCCCCCAAGGATCAGCGAATGGGTAGCAGGCAAGGAATTGATGGCTTCCATGGCCGCCTCGGGGATGGTAGCAATGGAATCGTTGTAAAACCCAACACCAGCAACATCCCCAAGATATTCCATCCGGTGGGCAAGCCCATTAAAAGAAGCCACCCCACGGGAAATACCCTCCGGGGAGGCTCCCCCAAGAAGGGCGGCAGCACAGGCTGCAGCAATATTCACCAGGTTGTGTTTCCCGGCCAGTCTGCGTTCCAGGCCAATACCCGGAATGATATGCTGCTGCCGGTTGATCACAACATGCAGATCATGCTGGCGGAAACAGGCAAAGGAGTCGTTGGTGTGGCTGCATCCCAGGCTGATCAGCCTGGCAGGCAGGTCAATTTTCTGCAGCTGGCTGGCGATAACCGGGTTTTCCAGGTTGCAGATAAAAAAGTCGCCCGTCTGCTGCCAGCGGGCAATGTTCATTTTTGCCTCCTGGTAGTGCTGGTATGATTCATAATGGTCAAGGTGCTCCTGGAAGATATTCAGCAATATGGCCACATGTGGCGACATTTTCACATGCTCCAGCTGATGGCTGCTCATCTCGAATATTACACGGGTGTCATCACGCATCTGGCTAACCAGATCCATTGGCGGTATCCCGATATTTCCAGCCATCAGGCAGGAAATGCCGCTTTGCTGCAATATATGATACAAAAGACTGGTAGTGGTGCTTTTCCCTTTGGTACCGGTAATCCCGGTAACCTGACTGCCAAACAGCTCAAGAAACATCTCAGTCTGGGAGGTAACCCTGCCGCTAAGTTGCATACCCTCCAGCTCACGAAAAGAAATGCCCGGCGACTTGACGATCAGCTCCGCCCCCCTCAACCCCTGAAGATAATCCGGGCCATAAAACAATTCTGAATGGGTATCACCCTGCAGAAAGGCGGCATTTTTTAAAAGATTCTCATTACGGTCGCATACCACCAGGGGAAAGGCTGGCAACAGCCGGCGGATCACCTGGTAGGTGGAAACCCCTTCCCTGCCAAAGCCCAAAATGGCTACCTTCCTGCCCGAGAGGTACCGATCGAATATCTTCTGATTCATTTCCCAAGGATCAGATGGTTCTTAATGCATTTTCCAGCAACTCGTCGAAAGGCTTTTTCAGGAAATGCGGCTCATGCCAGGCCTTCAGGCCACGGGTAAGATCCTGCCGGCAATATTCCCGGTAGAGCTCTCCTTTGGCATAATGCTCAAGCAGCGCTGGCAAGCTCGTTTCCTTAAGCATTTTCCTCTCATTAACAGCATGGGTCAGCGAGATGTTCACCTCATCCAGGGTACCGACACATTCAAAAGGTTTGTTTTCGGAAGCACCGCTAAGCTGATCCATAAGGCTAATCAGGCTTTTGTCTTCAAAAAGATCTTGCCCGAAGATCTTCAACATCTCGGTCTGAGTCAGAAAAGGTGATAAGATAATAAAGGTGAACAGACATTTTGAGCATTTGCCGCACCAGCTGTCGGTTTTGCTTCCGGCATTGCAGCTTTTGAACACGGGATGAACATATTTTATCCGCGAAAACAAAGCAGCGATCTGCAGCTCATTCAGCGGCCTGAGGAAGCTGAAGTACTCCAGCCCTTCGAAAATATTGGAGGAGAAATAATTTCTGAAATCCCGCTCGAATTCAAGGGATTTGGAATACTGGTGATTGATGGTGGTTCCGGGAATGGAAGGCTCATTGGCACTTGATTCGTTTGACAGGGCAATGTATCTGCTTCCCGAAAGGCATCCAGCCAGGGAGCAAACAAAGGCAAGCAATGCTGAAAAAGGGGTATGCCCGTTCAGGAAACCCTGCTGGTTAAGTTCCAGCAACAGGGGATCAATGCTGCGGTGAATATCGATGACCTGCCCGGCCTGATAACCGGCTGCTTCCAGGACCTGGCGGGTTGCACCCCGTTGATTGACAACTACTGCAAGATTGTCGGCCGAAAATTGCCTGAGCAGCTCAAGGGTAACAGCCGAATCTTTGCCTCCCCCAACAGGAACAAGCACCCTTCGGTTCAGTAAAGGAGAATGCAATTTTTGGATGGGGGATGCACCTTTGGAAAATTCAAAATCCAGGAGCTCATCTCCCGATACGGTGATGCCATTGGTAAAGAAAAACTCACCCAAACCATGAAGAAAAAGCTTCTTCCACCATTGCTGCTGCCCCTCATCCAGGGCAAAAGGCTTCACCAGGATGCGCTGACTGCAAAAGGCCTTCCAGTAACTGATCATTTCCACCATCCCGATGTGGAAAACAAGAGACTCAAGCAAAGACCCTGATAGCTTGGTGGTAAATGCCGGGTGTGATGGAATATGTATTTGTGGGCGAAAGCAATATTTTTCGCCAACTTTAAATTCAAATTGTATCTTTAACCCCCCGGCATCGTCTTCAATGGAGAAAGATTCATATATAAATAATGGATACTCCCTTCGCAAGGCCTCGTAATGCAACTGTTGGTCCATTTTTTGCATTTGAACAATGGTAAAGTTTTTGTTGTTTTAGTTTTCGAAATGAAGCATCAAAAGTATAAAAAACCTGAACAACCCTGACAAGACGAATTATCCGGACTATTGTTACCAGTTACCATGAAAAAAACCAAGTTCATACCCGGTTGCGGCAAGCTCCTGATCAGTGAGCCGGCCCTGCGCGATTTTTATTTCAGCCGCAGCGTGGTATTACTTACCGAACATAATGATGAGGAAGGCACCGTGGGCCTTATCCTCAACAAGCCCATTCACCTGAAGCTCAATGAGGTGGTAAAAGAATTTCCCCACAATGATTTTCCTTTGTTCCTGGGTGGGCCGGTTCATCCCGACAGGCTGTTCTACCTGCACACTCTTGGCGAAAAAGTATCGGGCAGCATTGAAGTAATCAGCGGATTATTTTGGGGAGGGGATATCGAGAAGCTAATGGAGCTAATAGAGCTTAACCTGGTAACTCCCGAGCAAGTCAGGTTCTTTATCGGGTATTCGGGCTGGGAACCCAAACAGCTCGACCGCGAGTTAATTGAAAAATCCTGGATCGTCACCCAGTGCTGCACCAAATCAATCATGGACCGTACCCCCGAAAAATTATGGGGCAATATGCTAAGAACCATGGGCGACGACTATGCCATCTGGGCCAATTACCCGGCCGATCCCATTCTGAACTGAAGCTGCTGGATTACTCCTGGCCAAAAACCAGGGCGATAATATGATCGGGTTTGGCTGTCTCTCCCTTGATCACGCAATGGGCTTTCAGGTAACAGGGTTCGCGTTCAGCCAGTTTGGCCTGAATATAATCCTCAAGTTCTTTTCCCTGTAAATTCTCCAGAAGAGGTCTTTTCACAAAGGCATCATTCAGGCGGTGTGCCAGGCTTAGGTGGCTCATGCGCAAATAAACCGCCTTGCCATGATTGCGGATAAATTCCATGTTGTCGAAAAAACAGGGGGTACCTCCCCCTGTGGCAATCACCAGATTGTCTCTTAGGGCGGTTGCCTGCAGTTGCACGCGCTCCATTTCCCTGAATCCGGCCTCTCCTGCTGTACGAAAAATATCAGGGATGCTCATCCCTGACTGGTTTTCAAGCTCCAGGTCAAGATCCATAAAATCATACCCCAGCTTCCTGGCAAGACGCCTTCCCAGGGTGGTCTTGCCACTGCCCATGAATCCTATGAGGTAAATGCGCATATGCCTTTGTTTAATCCTCTTATGCTGCGAAATTAGCCCTTTTTATCAGTAAAAAAAAGCAGCAGCCACAGATGCATGATTTTAGCAAAGCCTAATCTTAAAATACATTACCTTTGCCGGCATATCCATCACACACCCGGCCCTGCCAATGAAAACCCTCAACAAGGAGTTGTTCAGAAGTATACTGACCCTGATGACAGGTACTGCAGCCGCCCAGCTCATTGCCATTATGCTGCAGCCCTTGCTGCGAAGGCTCTTCATACCGGAAGAATTCGGGGCATATGGCGTTTACATCAGCCTGGTAAGCATTCTGGCTACCCTCTCCACCTTACGGTATGAACCGGCCATTGTGCAACCTGCCAAACAAGAGGAAGCCGTTAACCTGTTTTTTCTTTCTTTTTATATCAACCTGGCCTTCAACATTATTTTGTTTCTGCTTGTACTATTTTTCCGGGCACCCCTGGCACGGTTCCTGAATATACAAGCTGAATATTCAGGGTGGTTACTGCTTTTGCCGGCAAGTGTTTTGTTGTTTGGCACCTACCAGTGCATGAACTACTTCCTTGTACGTGAAAAGGCCTTTAAGGCCATTTCGGCTAACAAGGCAGCCCGAAGGGTTTCGGAAGGGGGCGTTCAGCTTCTGGGGGGTATTCTCACCTGGCCTGCCGCACTGGTAGCAGGCGACATTGCCGGCCACCTGGCAAACGTGCTTAGCGGGATGCGACAGATGGTAAAGGCCTCATTCCGGCCTGCAATGCATAGCTTTTCACTTCAGGGCAGGCTGTTCAGCCAATATGCTGATTATCCCCTGTACTACATGCTGCCTATGGCCCTGAATGTAATCTGTATGATGGCCCCCCTGGTGCTTGTCAACAAGTTTTACTCCCAGGAGATGGCTGGCTACTTCGACCTCACCCGCCTGGTGTTGATCACCCCTTCGGCTTTGATCACCGTGAGCGTGGGCCAGGTATTCCTGCAAAATGTATCGGAAAGCAAAAGAAAAGGGCTTTCCTTCCGCAGGGATTTTTTGCATCTTTTGCAGGCCCTTGCCTTACCCGGGCTGCTGCTGGCACTGGTATTAACTTTTTCCGGACCCTGGCTGCTATCATGGTATGCGGGTGCTCCCTACGAAATGGCTGGCCGATTCTCGCAAATACTCGTTTGGGGAACCTTTGCCCGGATACTGGTTTCACCCCTAACAATGGTGTATGTGGGCCTGCGAAAACTGAAAACACAGGCACTCTGGCAGGTATTGTATTTCCTGATGATCATCTGCCTGGTTTTTTTCAGACACTTACCGCTGATGCAGTTCATCTGGGTGCTGACAGCCATCGAGATACTGGCTTATTCCATTAATTTTGTATTGATCTGGAATATCAGCAGGAAATACCATCGCAGTCTTCCAGAACCTGGCGGAAACAATCTGAACAACCCATGACAAAGATACTGACCATCCTGGGGGCCCGACCCCAGTTCATAAAAGCCGCAGCCGTGAGCCGGGCAATTGCCCAGACAGCCGGAATGGAGGAGATTCTTCTTCACACGGGCCAGCATTTCGACAGCAACATGAGCCAGGTATTCTTTGAGCAAATGGGGCTGATGCAGCCAAAATACAACCTGAACATCCACAGCTTAAGCCATGGTGCCATGACCGGGCAAATGCTTGAGGGCTGCGAAAAGATCATTTTGCAGGAAAAACCCGAATTGGTAATGGTATACGGCGACACCAATTCCACCCTTGCCGGGGCCCTGGCCGGGCGTAAGCTGGGTTTGAAAGTAGCTCATGTGGAGGCAGGCCTTCGCTCGTTCAACATGGCCATGCCCGAGGAGGTGAACCGCATTCTTACCGACCGGGTCAGCGATCTGCTGTTCTGCCCCACAAAGGTTGCAGTCAACAACCTGCTTGACGAAGGCTACGACAACCTCCCGGTAGACATCATCCTCTCGGGAGATGTAATGTATGATGCTGCCCTGATGTTTTCGCCCAAAAGCCAGCCCCCGGCAGGGGCTAACATCCCCGGGGAATTCGCCCTGGCAAGTGTGCACCGTGCCGAAAATACCGATGATGAAAAAAACCTGATGGACATTGCAGAGGCCATCAACGAAATATCGCGCAGCCTGCAGGTGATCATGCCCCTTCACCCGCGTACACGAAAATTGCTGCAAGCCCGCAAAGGAATCAACTTCGCTTCCGGGGTGCTGCTGCTACCCCCTGTTGGATATCTGGAAATGCTCTACCTGCTGAAGCATTGCAGCATGGTGCTTACCGACAGCGGCGGCCTGCAGAAAGAAGCTTATTTCTTTAAAAAACCCTGCATCACCTTGCGCGAAAAAACCGAATGGACGGAACTGGTGGAGGCTGGCTACAATATGGTTACAGGCAGCAAAACCCCCAACATTCTTGCAGCCTTCAGCAAAATGAGCACCCATTGCATGCACTTCGAAAAAGGCCTCTATGGTGACGGAAAGGCCGCCTTCACCATTGCCCAGGCCCTGCATTAGATTCACTGAAAATCAGCAATGATTTAAAATCATGTGAATTAAACATCTAATACTCCAATCTGCGAATTTGCTAATCCGCTAATTTTCTAATCCGCTTGCTAATCCAAACCCTGGACTTAGCCGGGTCCTCCTCGTATTAAACTCGCACCAAACTCGCACCAAACTCGGACCAAATTCGCAGTAAATTCGCGATTTCGCGAATTTGCTGCGAATTAACTGCGAATTTTGGGCGAATTCACTGCGAATTGATAACGGACTTTACCATGTTAAACCCCGCCATGGGGTCAGCTTACCCGGGGTTCATTAAACCTTTTGCGCCCGTTCCTGTTGAAAGAAAAAACAAAAAACATGGAACTAAGTGCAAGAAACAAAATCAGGGGCACCATCCGCGGGATCCAGATCGGCAGTGTGATGGCCAAAATTACCCTGGAAATTGCCGGAGGCAGCCAGCTGACTTCTATGATCACCATCGATAGTGTTCAGGATCTCAACCTGAAGGAAGGCGATGAAGTATTTGCCATTGTAAAATCCACTGAAGTAATGATCGGGAAATAAGTCAGTGGGCAATTCAAGTCATAACCATCCCGATGGTGTGAGGCATGGAGTGTGAGGATCCTTTTAACAAAAAAGGCTGCCACTTAAAAAAGCGACAGCCATTCTGCCTGATCAAACGGCCCGATCAGACATAGCCCTGAGCCATCATGGCATCAGCTACCTTAACAAAGCCCCCGATATTGGCTCCTTTGACGTAATTCACAAAATCGCCTTCCTTACCATATTCCACACAAGTTTTATGGATATTGATCATGATGTTGTGCAGGCGCTGATCCACTTCCTCCCGGGTCCATGAAAGGCGCAGGGAATTCTGACTCATCTCGAGCCCCGAGGTGGAAACCCCCCCGGCATTTGCTGCTTTGCCCGGGCCATAAAGGATCTTGTTTTTCAGGAATATTTCCACTGCCTCAGGAGTAGAAGGCATGTTGGCCCCCTCGCTCACACAGATACAGCCATTATCAACCAGTGCTTTTGCCTGTTCCCCGTTGAGTTCGTTCTGGGTGGCACAAGGAAGGGCAATATCGCATTTCTCATACCAGGGGCGCGATTCACCCTCAACGTATTTAACCCCAAACTGATCGGCATATTCGCGGATGCGGCCTCTTTTCACATTTTTCAGCTGGGTTACAAAAGCAAGCTTCTCGGGATCAATACCATCGGGATCATAAATATAACCACTTGAATCCGATAGAGTTACCACTTTCCCCCCAAGTTCATTGACTTTCTGGGCAGCAAACTGTGCCACGTTGCCCGAACCGCTGATGGTTACCCTTTTGCCTTTAAAGCCTTCGTTGATGGTTGCCAGCATCTCCTGTGCAAAATAAACCGTTCCATAGCCTGTGGCCTCAGGGCGGATCAAACTGCCCCCATATTCAATGCCTTTGCCTGTGAACACCCCTGTAAATTCATTTACAATGCGCTTATACTGCCCGAACATAAAACCTACTTCGCGGCCTCCTACCCCTATATCGCCTGCCGGAACATCCGTGTTGGGGCCGATATGCCTGAAAAGCTCGGTCATCAGGCTCTGGCAAAAACGCATCACTTCATTATCGCTTTTTCCCTTGGGATCAAAATCACTCCCTCCCTTTCCCCCACCCATGGGAAGGCTGGTCAGGCTGTTTTTGAAAACCTGCTCAAATGCCAGGAACTTTAGTATTCCCAGATTCACCGTGGGGTGAAATCGCATACCCCCCTTGTAGGGACCAATGGCACTATTCATCTCAATGCGGTAGCCACGGTTGATCTGAACCTCCCCCTTGTCGTCAATCCAGGGAATTCTGAAAATAACCACACGCTCGGGTTCGGTCATCCTTTCAAATACTTTGGCCGCCATGTACTTGGGATTCTCTGCCAGAAAGGGAAGAATGGTTTCGGCAACTTCCTGTACGGCCTGATGGTATTCGCGCTCACCTGGATTCTTGGCGATCACAAATTCCATAAACTTCTTGATTTGTCCGCTCATGATGTTGTTTTTTTAGGTTAAGAACGTATTTCACTCTATCGACAATATTAAAACAATTTTTATTATGACATATTTTTTTTGAAAGATATTTTTCCTTACAATTTTTCTTGCATATTTCAATTATTTTTATATGGAATTTCTTTCTGAAGAATCAAACAAGCCGAAAAAGATCGGGTTTGGGTGCATACACAAACAAATGCGTGGTGAAAAAGGAAGGATTCAGCAGAAATTAGTAATTTCAGGGATGAATTCCCTGTTATGGTTTTTGTTTTACCCTTAGCAGCTGCATTTCATGGAAAATGAAAATGGTAATAAGATCGTTCCCCCGGTAAGCTCATCAGGGCCTTTTACACAGCTTCATCCCATCAGCCAGGAGGAGATCCGACGGCTGATGATAGAAAAAAGAGAGCGGCTAAAGGAACTTGAAGCCATCAATCAAACCAACAACATCCTCAAAAAGGATGTTGAGATACCCGAGATGCTTCAGGAGATCAGCCGCATATTACCATCGGCCTGGCAATATCCCGAGGATGCCATGGCACGCATTCGCTATGGCAAAGCCATTTTTACCAGCCATGGCAACTTCAGGGAAAGCGAGTGGTTTCAGAAAAAGATCTTTGAGACCATCGATGGCAAGGAAGGAATGGTGGAGATCTTTTACCGCAATGAACATCCGCGTAAAGATGAAGGCCCTTTCCTGATAGAGGAGCGCCAGCTTATCAACAACCTTACCAGCATCATCTCGGGTCACCTGAACACTCTCATTGGCAAGAAGTACCTAAAAGAAATGGCCCGCGAACCGGGTGATCCCGATCATCCCCAGCAGGTAAGTCATTCCGACAAAAGCCGCAGGCTACTGCAGAAGTTCCTTGTAAAATCAAACTGCGATCGCGATATTTATCACGACCTGATGCAATATAAGGTCCGCGAGATTCTTCTGGTTGCCAACCTCTATGATGCGTATATCCTGGAGCAGGAGGGCCGCTTTTTCGAGCAGGTGACCGGGGAGTACTACCAGCTGAACCTGACCTCTGCCCCCAGGGTAACAGGTGTTTCCACTCCCGAAGAGGCTCTTGAAAAACTCCAGGAAAAGCACTTCGACATTGTTATTGTCATGATGGGTGTGGATAAAACCACCCCCCTGCAGTTAAGCCAGATCATCAAGCAGATTTATCCCAATACCACCATCTTCCTGCTTTTGAATAACAACAGCGATATCGCTATTTTTGAGGACGGAAACAAGTTGATCTCTGCTATAGACCGCGTTTTTGTTTGGAACGGCGATTCCAAAGTCTTTCTTGCCATGGTCAAATATAATGAAGACCATGTAAACGTTGAAAATGATACCCACATCGGGATGGTTCAGGTGATCCTGCTGGTGGAAGATTCTGCAAGGTATTATTCGCGCTATCTGCCCATTCTTTACTCCATTGTGATTCAACAAACCCAGCGCTTGATTGAAGAGGTAAATACCGATGAATTGTACAAACTGCTGAAGATGCGTGCCCGCCCTAAAATCCTTCTTACATCAAGTTTTCATGAAGCAGTGGTGCTTTTCAACAAATACAAGGATAACCTGCTTTGCCTGATATCGGATGTCAAATTCGAGAAAGACGATGTGATGGATGAAACGGCAGGTTTGCAGCTTGTAAAATATGCCAGGCATCAGATCCCCGATCTGCCGGTGGTATTGCAGTCATCGGAGCCAGAAAACTCCCAGAAAGCATATGAGCTGAAGTCGGTGTTCATCAACAAGAATTCCGAGACCCTCAAGCAAGACCTGGAAAGCTTTATCAATTACTACCTGGGCTTTGGCAACTTTATATACAAGGATGATGAGGGAAGGCGCGAGATTGCCGTGGCCCGCTCCATGCGCGAATTCCAGATCCACCTGAAAACCATTCCCGAAAAATCACTGATCTATCACGCGCGAAAAAATCATTTCTCGCACTGGTTGATGGCCAGGGGGGAAATACAGATGGCTAAAAAGATAAAGCCCCTGAAGGTTGAAGATTTTAATACCCCCGGAAGCCTTCGGGCCTACCTGATAGAGGTTACCCAGAAATGCATCCATGAAAAGCAACAGGGAAGGGTAGTTCATTTTGAGGAATCCGCCCTGCAGGATGAAAGCAATGTGGTAAGCCTTGCATCGGGCTCTTTGGGAGGCAAAGGCCGGGGACTGGCCTTCATCAACATGCTGATCAATAACTATGATTTCTCTGAGCTGGTAGAAGATATCTGCATTCGCACCCCGCGAACCTCCATTATTGGCACCGAGGAGTTTGAACGCTTTTTGCAGGTAAACCACCTGTACGACAAGGTATACAATGAGCCGGATTATGAAAAGATCAAGCGTATGTTTCTTGGTGGCCAACTCTCCCCAACTTTGCAGAAAAGGCTGAAAATCTATCTTTCTGTGATCACTCAGCCCCTGGCAATACGCTCTTCAAGCCTTTTCGAGGACTCCCTGATGCAACCCTTTGCCGGAATCTTCGACACCTTCCTTTTGCCGAATAATCACCCCGACCTGAAGGTACGCATGAACCAGGTCATGGATGCCATTAAACTGGTATTTGCCTCAATTTTCTCACCCACCGCCAGAGCTTATTTTCAGGCGGTTAATTACAAAATTGAAGAAGAGAGAATGGCCGTGGTGCTGCAGGAAGTTTGTGGAAACCAGCACGAGAATTATTTTTACCCGCACATCAGCGGGGTTGCCCAGTCATACAACTTCTACCCTTATTCCTACATGAAGCCCGATGAAGGCTTTGCAGTGATGGCCGTAGGCCTGGGCAAATATGTTGTGCAGGGGGAGAAAACTTACCGCTTCTCCCCGGTGCATCCCCAGCTTGAGATCTATACCCCCAAGGAATTGTTTAAAAATTCCCAGGTGCATTTTTATGCCGTGAACATGTCAGGCAAGGAGCTGAACCTGCTGCAGGGTGAGGACGCCGGCCTGGTAAAGCTTGAAATTGCCCAGGCCGAAAAACACGGAACCCTGAAACATTGCGCATCGGTTTATGATATTTCAAATGAACGAACCATTGCCGGTATCACCCAATATGGCCCAAGGGTAATCAATTTTGCCAATATCCTGAAATACGACTACATTCCTTTGCCCAAAACAATAGAGGTCATTTTGGATATTGTTTCAGAGGCGATGGGAACTCCCGTGGAAATAGAGTTTGCTGTCGATCTGAATAAAGATAAAAAAGGAAGGTCATCGTTTTACCTGCTTCAGATCAAACCTCTTATCAAACATATTACCGATACCCAAATAAATATTGAGAAGATTGATAATGAACGTTTGCTGCTTTACAGCGAAAATGGCATGGGCAATGGACGGATTCAGGATGTACAGGATGTCATATTTGTGGATCCCAGGGGTTTCGACAATCTGAAAACCGAAAAGATACGTGATGAGATCGCTGAATTGAATGCCCAGATGGCAGATCAAAACCGCAGATATATCCTGATCGGGCCGGGTCGCTGGGGCAGCCGCGACCGCTTTATCGGGGTACCGGTCAATTGGGCCCAAATCTCTCAGGCAAAGATCATTGTAGAGATCAGCATGGAGGATTTCCCCCTGGATGCTTCCCTTGGCTCGCATTTCTTCCATAACGTGATCTCCATGAACATCGGCTATTTCTCGGTCAAGCACAACAACCTGATTGAATACATCAACTGGGATGTTTTAAATCAGGCACCTGTCATTAACCAAAAACGTTTTATTAAGCATGTGCGGTTCAACAATCCGCTGGAGGTGGTGATGGATGGAAAAAAACGAACTTCCCTGATCTACTTTAATGATTGACTATCTTTGTTTTCCAAATAAACTTCCCTGAACCAAATGACCTTTCAATCCAAATACCGGTATGATGAGCGTTACGCGACCGATCAGTATGAGTTTGCAGAAACCTCTTACCAGGACTTGATGCAGAAAAGGATCATCAATGTTTTGCTGATCTGCAGCAATTATGATGCTTTTATGCTTGAAGAGGACGGCCGTATTAACGAAAAGATCTTCCTGGAATATACCTCCAAAAACCTTCGTTACCCACCGCAATTCACCCAGGCCCGGTCATCGGAAAAGGCTTTCGAGCTGCTGGAGACCAAGGAGTTTGATTTGGTGATCACCATGCTGAACGTGGGCAAGATAGATGCATTTGAGATGGCCCGCAAGGTAAAGATGCGCTTTCCTCGCATTCCCATTGTTGTACTGACGCATTTCTCGCGGGAGGTTACCATGAAGCTGGCTAACGAAGATCTAAGCTCAATAGATTATGTATTCTGCTGGCTGGGAAATTCCAGCCTGCTGCTGGCTATAATCAAGTTGCTGGAAGATCGTATGAATGCTCCATACGATATTGACGAGGTGGGGGTTCAGGCCATTTTGCTGGTGGAAGATTCCGTGCGGTATTATTCCTCCTACCTGCCAAACATTTACAAGGTGATCTTTGATCAGACAAATGAACTGATGACCGAAGGGCTTAACGAGCACCGCAAGACCCTTCGCATGCGGGCGCGCCCAAAGATACTGCTGGCCAAAACTTACGAAGAAGCCCTTGCACTTTACAACAAGTACAACCAGAACCTTCTGGGCATTATCTCCGATATCAGTTACGCGCGCAAGGGTCAGCGCGATAATGAGGCAGGCATTCGCCTGGCAAGGCATATTCGCAAAACAAACAACCAGCTTCCCATATTGCTGCAATCCTCCGACACCTGGGATGAAAAAATAATCCGCGAGCTGCGTGTTGCCTTTATCGACAAGTATTCCAAAACCCTGCTCATGGAGCTCAAACACTACATCAAGGATAATTATGGCTTTGGTGATTTTGTGTTCAAGGATCCGGCAACGGGCATGGAAATGGAAAGGGCCAATAACCTGCATTCGCTTCAGGTGAAAATTGCCCGTGTCAGCTCCCGCAGCCTGGAATATCACGTATCGAACAATCACTTCTCGCGCTGGCTCAAGGCCAGGGCACTTTTTTCCATTGCCCATCTGTTTGCCCAGAAAAGCAAGGAAGACTTTAACAATATTGAAGAGATACGCAGTTACCTGATCGACTCCATTGCCAACTACCGGCGCATGAAGGGCCGGGGTATCATTGCCAGCCATATTGACGAGTATGCGGTTTTCACACGCCTTGGCGACGGGCAGCTGGGCGGGAAGGCGCGCGGGCTGGCATTCATCGATTCGGTGATCAACAAATACAAGATCATGACTCACTGGAAGGATGTCACCATTGCCATACCCCGAACAGTGGTCATCACCACCGATATTTTTGATGAGTTCATGGAGGAGAACGACTTGTATGAATTTGCCCTGTCAAACAACAGCGACGAAGACATATTGCAGAGGTTTGTTTATTCGCGTTCACCCATGCGCATGCGCTCCTACGTGAAGCAAATGAGCGAATTTTTCAAGAGCCCGCTGGCCGTCAGGTCATCCAGCCTTTTGGAAGACAGCCACTACCAGCCTTTCGCCGGGGTATATTCAACCTACATGATCCCCAACAACCATCCTGATCCACTGGTAAGGATTCAGCAGCTTGACCAGGCCATCAAAAGCGTGTATGCTTCCGTATTTTTCAAAGAAAGCAAAGCATATATTGCTGCCACATCCAATGTGATAGATGAGGAAAAAATGGCTGTGGTCATTCAGGAGGTGTCCGGGCGTTCCTATGGCAATAAATTCTACCCGGCTGTTTCGGGTGTGGCCCGCTCGGTGAATTTTTACCCTATCGAGCCCGAGCGATACGAAGACGGGGTAGCCAACATTGCCTTCGGCCTGGGCAAGACCATTGTTGAAGGCGGGGTCTCCCTTAGATTCTGCCCCAGGTACCCGCGCAAATCCCTGCAGCTCTCAAGCCTGGAGCTGGCCCTGCGCGACAGCCAGAAACACTTCTACAGCCTGAACCTGGATCCCGACAAATTTCAACCTAGTGTTGACGATACTGTCAACCTGTTTCACCTGCGCATTAAAGAGGCCGAAAGCGATTCATCCCTTAAATATGTAGCATCTACCTACGATTACCAGGATCAGATCATACGCGACGGGCTGTATGAAGGAGGAAAGAAAATCATCACCTTTGCCAACATCTTAAGGTACAACTCATTTCCTCTTCCCGAGATCCTCCAGACATTGCTTGAGATCGGCAAAAAGGAGATGAACAACCAGGTGGAGATTGAATTTGCCGTACACCTTGATACCCCTGCCAACCAGCCCCAGGCATTTTATTTCCTGCAGATTCGTCCCGTTGTGGAAACACAGGAGAAAAACCGCATCAAGGTTTCCACCTGCAAGCCCGAGGAAAGCATTATCATCAGCCGGCAGGCTTTGGGCAACGGGATCATCGACAACATCCACGACTTTATTTATGTGAAGCCCGATAGTTTTAATCCTGCCAATACCCATGAAATAGCCCAAACAATCGAGCGTATCAACAGCCAGATGGTTCGCGAGCACAAAAGCTACATCCTGGTTGGTCCGGGGCGCTGGGGCTCGGCCGATCCATGGCTGGGCATTCCCGTGAAATGGGCCCAGATTTCTGCCGCCCGTCTGATAGTGGAAGCAAGCACCAAGACCTTCCGCATCGACCCAAGCCAGGGAACGCATTTCTTCCAAAATCTTACTTCTTTCCATGTAGGATATTTTACTATAAACCCTCATCTGAACGAAGGCGGGCATTACAACCTGGAATTCCTTGATAACACCCCGGCAGTTTTCGAGGATCAATACCTCAGACATCTGAAATTCAATAATCCGGCAGTAATAAAAATCGATGGCAGCAAGAAGATTGGAATTGTTTTAAAACCAACATAATTATTTTAATTTATTTCTTTGTTTATATAAAAAAATAAGGATAATTTCGCCCCGAATTTATTGGTATCCTTACCAAAATCAATCATTTTACAAACTCACAAAATCCCCGAGATTATGAATTTAGATAAGATTTTGGCCGATCTGGAGCTTCGCAACCCCGGACAGCCTGAGTACCTGCAAGCAGTGAAAGAAGTACTGGAAACCATCGTTGACGTAGTGAGCGAAAACCCCAAGTACGAGGCCGCCAACATCATTGAGCGCATCGTAGAACCCGACCGGGTAATTTCTTTCAAGGTACAATGGATGGACGACAAGGGCAAAGTACATGTGAACCGTGGTTACCGCGTTCAGTTCAACATGGCCATCGGCCCCTACAAAGGAGGACTACGTTTTCACCCCAGCGTAACCCTTGGCGGGCTGAAATTCCTGGGATTTGAACAAACCTTCAAGAACAGCCTTACAACCCTTCCTATGGGCGGTGCAAAAGGTGGTAGCGACTTCAACCCCAAGGGCAAATCAAATGCCGAGATCATGCGTTTCTGCCAGGCTTTCATGGCTGAGTTGTACAAATACATTGGTCCGGATACCGATATTCCCGCCGGTGACATTGGCGTGGGTGGCCGCGAAATTGGCTACATGTTCGGCATGTACAAGAAACTTGTTAATGAGCACAATGGCGTATTCACCGGCAAAGGCCGCAACTGGGGAGGCAGCTTGATCCGTCCCGAGGCTACCGGTTTTGGTAACGTGTACTTTGCCAACGAAATGCTCAAGACCCGCGGTACCACAATGGAGGGCAAAATCGTTGCAGTATCAGGCTTTGGTAACGTATCCTGGGGCTCTATCATCAAGGCTACCCAGCTGGGCGCAAAAGTTGTAACAATCAGTGGTCCCGATGGTTATGTTTACGATCCCGATGGTATCAGCGGCGAAAAGATCGACTACCTACTGGAGCTGCGCGCTTCCAACCAGGATATCGTGAAGCCTTACACCTACGAGTTCCCCAATGCCCAGTTCTTCGAAGGCAAACGCCCCTGGGAAGTGAAATGCGATGTGGCCCTGCCCTGCGCAATCCAGAACGAGCTGAACCTGCAGGATGCACAAAACCTGGTTAACAACGGGGTAATTTGCGTATCGGAAGGTGCCAACATGCCCTGTACTCCCGATGCAGTTGAATTGTTCCTGGAGCACAAGATCCTTTACGGCCCCGGAAAAGCTGCCAATGCTGGTGGTGTTTCTACTTCAGGCCTTGAGCAGACTCAGAATGCCATGAAACTGAACTGGACTGCAGAAGAAGTGGAAGAAAAATTGCGCCAGATCATGATCAACATCCACGAATCTTGCGTGAAATACGGAAAACAGGAAGATGGCTTCATCAACTACGTGAAAGGCGCCAACGTGGCTGGCTTCATCAAAGTTGCCGATGCCATGATTGACCAGGGTGTGGTCTAATGCAAATTAGCTGATTTCCATGACACTAAAAAGCCGTGCAAATTTGCACGGCTTTTTTATAATCATTATTTTTGACATATGCAAATTTTTCGGGAATTAAAATTTCTTTTTTAAGTAATCATTTTTTGCCCGGAAAATCATTACATTTCCACCCGGATATTATTAAAAGCCAACATTATGCGTGTGCGTCGTATTTCCCACAGGGAAGAGAGCAGATCTGCCAACGGATCAGTAAATCTCTCGCTGATGGACCCCTTGATTGAAAAATACAGGGGTTCGCCCGGCAACCTCATCCCCCTGCTACAGGGCACCCAGGACCTTTACGGGTACATTCCGGCAGGAGCTTTTCACAAGCTCAACCAGCAGGCAGGGCTGGAGTTGAATGAACTTTATGGAGTGGCCACCTTTTATGCACAATTCAGGCTTAGCCCGGCAGGCAAGCACATCATCAAAATGTGCCATGGCACGGCTTGTCATGTGCAGAATGTGACAGCCATTACCGACCAGGTACTTGATCACCTTGAAATCAAGGATGGACAAACTACCGCGGATGCTCTTTTCACCCTGGAAACGGTGGCCTGCCTTGGCTGCTGCTCGCTTGCTCCCGTGATGATGATCGGTGAAGAGACCCATGGAAAACTTACTCCCAAAGATGCCATCCGCATCATCAAGGAAATCCGGCGCAGGGAAGCCCCTCATTCAGAATCAAGCCCCTGATCTGTTACAGATCAGCAACCATACAAATAAAATCCTGTCAATGAAGACAACAGTAATCGTAGGATTAGGCAGCTGCGGAATCGCTGCAGGGGCCGCAAAAACATACAGCGAGTTTGAGCGCATCAAAACTGCCGACAACCTGAACTTCGTCCTGAAGAAAACTAGCTGCGTGGGCATGTGCTATCGTGAACCCCTGGTAGAGATCATAGATGAAGGCGGATCATGGCTCTATGGTGATGTGGATGCTTCCCGTGTGGATGAGATTGTTGAAAAACACATCAAAAAATTCTCACCAATCCCTGAGATGATTATCCAATCCCCGAAATACAACTCGGGGGATCAGGCTTTTTTCAAGGGCCAGGTGAAGATAGCCCTTCGCAACTGCGGGCATATGGATCCTGAATCCATTGAGGAATATGAACAGCGGCAAGGTTACCAGGCCATCAGGAAGATTGCTGCCGAAAGTATTTCTGCCGAACAAGTTATCCACCAGGTGCTTGAATCGGGTTTACGCGGGCGCGGAGGCGGAGGGTTCAATACTGGCATGAAGTGGAATTTTTCACGCAATTCCCGGGCCGAACGCAAGTATGTGATCTGCAATGCCGATGAGGGAGATCCTGGGGCCTTCATGGACCGTTCCATCCTGGAAGGAGACCCTCACGGGGTCATCGAGGGAATGATCATTTGCGGATATGCCATCGGCGCATCCCAGGGTTATATATATTGTCGTGCCGAGTATCCCCTTGCCATCAAGCGCCTGAACATTGCCATTGCCCAAGCCCGGGAAAAAGGCTATCTGGGGAAGGACCTTTTCAACATTCCCGGATTTGATTTTGATATCCGCATCAAGGAAGGTGCCGGTGCCTTTGTTTGTGGTGAAGAAACAGCACTGATCGCCTCCATTGAAGGCAAGCGGGGCATGCCCCGCAGAAGACCTCCCTTTCCTGCCGAATCAGGCTTATGGAAAAGCCCAACCAACATCAACAACGTCGAAACTTTTGTCAACATCCCCTATATCATTCTGAATGGCCCCCAAAACTATGCCAGATACGGTACAGAAAAAAGCAAGGGCACCAAGGTATTTGCCCTCACCGGCAAGATCCGCCATGGAGGATTGGTAGAAGTTCCAATGGGAATAACCATCAACGACATTATCTACAAGCTTGGCGGAGGAATCCGCAACGACCGCAAATTCAAGGCGGTTCAACTGGGAGGCCCTTCAGGAGGATGTATTCCTGAGCATCTTTCACATACAATAGTCGATTACGATTCGGTAAATGCCACGGGAGCTATTATGGGCTCGGGAGGCATGGTGGTGATGGACGAAACAACCTGTGTGGTAGATATTGCCCGCTTCTTTCTGGATTTCACCCAGAAGGAATCCTGTGGTAAATGTACCTTTTGCCGCATAGGGACCAAACGAATGCTTGAAATCCTGACACGGATCACAGAAGGAGAAGGCCAGTCCGGGGATATTGGGAAACTTGAAGAACTGGCCATGGCCATCAAGGACAGCTCGCTTTGCGGGCTGGGCCAGACAGCCCCCAACCCGGTGCTAACAACCTTAAGATATTTCAGGGACGAATATGAGGCACATATATCCGACAAAAAGTGCCCGGCATTAAGCTGCAAAAAGTTGCTTACCTATACCATTATGCCTGATGCCTGCACGGGTTGCATGGTTTGCCTGAAAGGATGCCCGGTAAATGCCATCAGCGGGGAGAAGAAAAAACCACACCTGATAAACCAGGACCTTTGCACAAAATGCGGGGTCTGTTTTACCAAATGCAAGTTCCAGGCCATTGGGCTAAGTTAAGCAGGATTTATTCTTTGGAAACTGAAAAGTACAACAATGAGCACACTGAATATCATCTTAAACGGAAAGATCATCCAGGGCCAAACAGGAGAAACCATCCTGGATCTTGCCCGCCGCCAGGGCATCCAGATCCCCACCCTTTGTCATGATGAGCGCCTGGAGCCCTTTTCTTCCTGTTATGTTTGCGTGGTGGAAATTGAGGGCATGCGCGGCTTGCAGCCTGCCTGCTCTACTATCATCAAGGAAGGGATGAACATTGTTACCGACAATGAGCGCATCCACAAAAGCAGGAAATTTTCCCTGGAACTCATCCTAAGCAACCATTATGCTGATTGCATTGCTCCCTGTAAAGAAACCTGCCCTGCCGGGGTTGATGTCCAGGGTTATGTATCCCTGATCAGCAAAGGCCAAAACAAAGAAGCCGTTGAACTGATCAAAGAGACCAACCCGCTTCCAGCCATTTGCGGCAGGGTATGTGTCAGGCCCTGTGAGGTTGCCTGCCGCCGCAACCTGCTGGAAGGCAATGGCGTTGGTATTGATTATCTGAAAAGGTATGCCTCGGATATTGACCTTGAATCCCCTGAACGGTTCATGCCCGGGATAAAGCCTGCCACGGGCAAAAAGGTTGCCATAATAGGTGCCGGCCCCGGGGGGCTTACTGCGGCCTATTTCCTGGCTAAGGAAGGCCATCTGGTGGAGATCTTTGAGGCCAGCCCCCATGCTGGAGGCATGCTTCGCTATGGGATCCCTCCCTACAGGCTTCCCAATGAGGTCATAGAAAAAGAAGTTGAAGGCATTACAGGCCTGGGGGTTAAGATCCACTACAACAAAAAGTTGGGCGACAACATAGGTTACGGCCAGCTAAAGGAAGATTTCCACTCGGTGATCCTTGCCATCGGCTCTCAAAACGGTACCCGCATCGGTTGCCAGAATGATGATGCCGGAAACATCTTCCCGGGAATTGACTTTTTGCGCAACATGGAAATGACAGGGCAGAAATATGACTTCTCAGGAAAGAAGGTTGCCGTGATCGGGGGAGGTAATACCGCAATGGACTGCTGCCGCACGGCCATGCGCTGCGGGGCTCAGCAGGTAATCGTCCTGTACAGGCGCACCGAAAAGGAAATGCCTGCCAATCCCATCGAAATTCATGAATCAAAGCTGGAGGGGATACAGTATCAGTTTCTGACAGCCCCTGCAAGAATCAATACCGACAAGCAGGGCAACGTAGCCTCAATCACCTGTTTTCGCATGCAGCTTGGCGAACCAGATGCCTCCGGCAGAAGAAGACCAGTGAAGGTGGAAGGATCCGAATTTGAAGTGGCTGCTGATATTGTCCTGGCAGCCATTGGCCAGAAGACAAATGCAGATTTTATTGACAACATCAGCGAGCATTCCGGGCAGGAGCTGAAACTCAATAAATGGGGTGATATTGATGCAGATCCCAAAAGCTTACAAACTTCCATTGAAGGAGTCTTTGCCTGCGGGGACGGGGTAACAGGACCTGCTACCCTGATTGAAGCCATTGCCCAGGGCAGAAAAGCAGCCAGAAGCTGCAACCTCTTCCTGAAAGGGGAAGCACTGGAAGCCGAACCTTATGAGTTCGTCAGCCGTAAGGAAAATTTTCGCAAGCAACTGCAGGAAGATTACCTGGGATGGTTTGAACAGCAGTACCGGGAAGAAATGCCCACCCTTGACCCCCGAAAGAGAAAAAATTTTCAAGAAGTGGAACTGGGATATACTTCCCAGGCAGCCCGGGAGGAAACAAAGCGGTGCCTGGAATGTGGCTGTACAGCTTTATACAGCTGCGAACTAAAGAAGCATGCAAGCTTTTATAATGCAGAGCAACAGCACTATAGTGGGGAATTCCATGAATACAGGCTGCGGTTTGACCATCCGCGCATTGAAATTGACAACAACAAATGCATTTTATGCAATCGCTGCGTGCGCATCTGCCACGAACTGGTGGGTGCAAATGCGTTGGGACTGGTAAACAGGGGGTTTGAAACTTTTGTTGCTCCCAGCATGAATGGCTCACTGTCGGATACCCAATGCGAATCCTGCGGCATGTGTATAGAAACCTGCCCCACGGGGGCCATCAGCGAAAATGTGCCCTTTAAGCCCGGACCTGTTCAAACAAAAGAAATCACTACAATCTGCAACTACTGCTCGGTAGGTTGCCAGCTGACCCTGCATCAGAAAGCCGGATTCTGGTACGGGGCATCAGGCAGCAAGGGGCTGATCAACCAGGATGGGAGCATCTGCCGTTATGGCAAATTCGGGTATCATTATTTGAATGACCCAAGCAGGATCAGCAAGCCTTTGCTGAAAGAAAACGGCCATTTCAGGGAGATCAGTTTCCAGGAAGCCTTTTCTGTCATTGCCCGAAAAATCAAACAGGTTAAGCCTGATCAAAATGGGTTCTATATAGGGGCGCGTTTGACCAATGAGGAGATCTACCTGATTCAGAAGATGGCAAGGGCTGGCGCCAAAACCAACAACATCAGCAGCTTTCATTACATGGATAGAGGATCAGGATACTTTGCCAACAGTCAGCATCCTGTTGCTATCAGCCAGCTAAAAAAGGCCAGGAGAATTTTCCTGCTGGGCAGCGAACTGAACATGGAAAATGCAGTACCTGGTTTTTATGCCTATAACAACCATTACATAAACGGTATTCCCCTGGAGGTAATAACTACCCGTGCGATAAGCAGTATGGAACAAAAGTCATCCAGGGTGACCCGTATCAGCTCGTATTATTTCTTTTTGAAGGCAGCCAATTATTATATCATATCCAACAACCTGCAGAACCAGGTTTACCTCAGGGATCATTGCAAGGGCTTTGAGAATTACTTGCAGCAGGTTCTTAATGAGGATTTCGAAAAGTTGCTTGAAAAGTCAGGAAGCAGCCTGCCTGACCTGGTTCATTTTGTTGAAAACTACAATAATGAACAAAGCGCTGTATTGATTTTCTCCGAGAAACACATTTCCCCGGAGGGCTGTCACGAGATCCGCAACCTGAATCTCCTTTTGGGTAAGACGGGTAAAACGGTCCCGGGGGCATTGCCTTTGAAAGAAAAAAACAATTCACAGGGCATATTTGACATGGGAGGTTGTGCAGCCCTGGCCCCCGGTGGCAAGAGCATGTTGCAGGAATCCGTCAGAAAACGTCTTGCAGAAGCCTGGCAGGTTGATCAAATCTCCGGAGAGGTAAACACCGGGCAGTTTCAGCTGTTATTATCCGGGAAGATTCGCAATGCATTTGTCTTTGGTGAGGATCCCATAGGATGTGCCATCAATAGACAAGAGATCAGCCGGGCCCTGGAAAGCTTGGATTTCCTGGTGGTACAGGATCTTTTCATGAGCCCAACAGCCCAGTTGGCAGACCTGGTGCTACCGGCCTCCCTGCATTTCGAGACTGGCGGCAGCTTCACAAACACCCAGAAATATATTCAGCAATTTGAAGCCTCTGTATCCCATTCCCATGAGTACAGCTCCTTTGAACAGATACTGGGCATTTCTGAGATCCTGGGGGTTAAATCAAGTTGCAAAACCCCTGCCCAGGCCCTGATAGAGGCCGCTGGCATGATGCTATCCTTTAAAGATGAGAAACAGCCTGATCAGTCTCTGGTATTCACAAACCATGAACAGCAAAGCTATGGATTCAGATTTGGATGCGATATGCTGGTAAAACGTTTTGATGAAGAGTGGGAAAAAGATTTTTCACCGAAAGCTGAAGTTAGCATTGAACATAAAATATTGACACCATGAAAGCCTTTCAATCCCCGGACGAGATCCTCGATTTTGCCATGCAATCCGAACAGGAAGCTGTTGAGTTCTATACTGCACTGGCCAACAGGATGAAAAACCCACAGATGCGGGAAGTTTTCCTTGAGTTTGCAAAGGAAGAAGTTGGCCATAAAGCCCGGCTTCAGCGAATGAAAGAAGAAAAATTCTTTACCATGGAATCCCATCAGATCAATGACCTGAAGATTGCTGATTATGTGGTAAGCACTTCGGGCAGTTCGGAGTTGGATTATGCTGATGCCCTGATCCTTGCAATGAAAAAAGAAAAGGCAGCTTACAAGCTGTATCACACCCTGGCCGAACGGGCTTTGAACGCTGAACTAAAAAAGATATTTCAGGCACTTGCCATGGAAGAGTCAAAGCATAAATTGCGCTTTGAGATAGAATATGATGAATATGTAATGCGTGAAAACTAACAAAAAAGCCGGAGGAATTCCGGCTTTTTTGTTTTTTGACTGGATCATCCGATCTTATTTTGTCTTGATGGTGCAGCCAATGGCGCGTGTGAAATCGGGATCGGGTTTCTCGTTGTTCATTACAGCATGAATGGCATTGGCAAGGTATCTTTCATTCACCTGGCTGGCATCCTGATAATTGTCGTCGATGGCTCCGATATAGGCCACTTCAAGATCCTGCCCGTTTCTTTTCAGCAGGAAGACATGCGGAGTGCGGGTAGCCCCATACTGGGGATAGATCTTCTGCCCCTCATCAATTACATAGGCAAAGGGAAAACCTTTTTCACGTGCACGAACCTGCATCATCTCGTAGGAATCAGCCGGCTGAACTTCCGGATCATTCGGATTAATGGCAATCACAGGAAAACCCTGGGGGCTGAATTCATTGTGAAGCTCAATCATACGATCTTCATAAGCCACAACATAAGGGCAATGATTACAGGAGAAAATGACAATAAATCCCCGGGCATCGGGATAATCGGACATCGAAACATAATTCCCGTCAACATTCAGCAGGCGGAAATCTGTAGCTTTATCACCTACCTGATAGCCCTGGGCCATCAGAGATACTGAAATCAGGATCATCCCGATCAGCGCAATAGTTTTTTTCATAATCTAAAAGGTTAAAGGTTTTGGGTGAATAATACAAAATCATTAAACAGCTCTTTAATTTTGAACCAGAGGCAGGATAATTTGCTCTAGCTCCTCAAATTTGAACTCCCTTTCGTAAAACTCTCTGAAATTGGAAGAATAAATGACCGTTGCAGGAATTGCCCCGGACCACTGCTCGCTGACTTTTCCTATCCAGCGGTTGGCGTTTGGATCGTTCAGCAGCATCACATGGCTCTGCATGTTATGGCTCTGAATAAAGGGAATCACCCGGCTTTCTAAATGATTGGGGAAGTCCAGGCTTACCATCAGTACCTTTACCCGCTGTTGCTGGTATTTTGCGTGGATCTGCTCAAAGGCAGGAATCTCGCGCACACAGGGTGCACACCAGGTGGCCCAGAAGTTGATCACATAAATACTGTCAGTTTCTTTATGCAGCCAGTGTTCAAACTCATCAAAATTAACTATGTTGACCGGAGGTTCTGGTTTTGCATACAGGGAAATAATAAACAGGCTAAAAAAAAGGATCAGGATTTTCATGATGGGATATTATTATTTGAACAAATGAATGACTGCCTGTTTATTCTACAAAGAAAAACAGGCAGTCAGTCAACACAGAAGTATCTATGTTTGTTCGGAAGAAGGATTCAAAAGATCATTAATCTTTCAATTAACGGTATCATTTGGCATAAGCCACAGCACGGGTCTCGCGGATCACGGTGATTTTGATCTGCCCGGGATAAGTCATTTCGGTTTGTATTTTTTTGCTCAGGTCGTGTGAGATCTGTTCGGCTTCCATATCGGAGATCTTCTCGCTGCCCACAATAACGCGCAATTCGCGTCCCGCCTGGATGGCGTATGTTTTTACCACTCCGGGATAGGAAAGAGCAAGAGCTTCCAGATCATTAAGTCTTTTGATATAGGACTCCACCACTTCGCGGCGGGCACCTGGCCGGGCACCCGAGATGGCATCGCACACCTGGATGATGGGAGATATCAAGTTGTCCATTTCAATTTCTTCGTGGTGGGCGCCGATAGCATTGCACACCTCTGGTTTCTCCTTGTATTTTTCGGCAAGTTTCATCCCCAGCAGCGCGTGTGGAAGTTCAGGTTCATTATCAGGCACTTTACCAATATCATGAAGCAATGCGGCACGTTTTGCGATCTTTGGGTTCAGGCCCAGTTCAGCTGCCATGGTGGCAGCCAGGTTGGCCACTTCCTTGGAGTGCTGCAACAGGTTCTGCCCGTATGAAGAACGATACTTCATCTTGCCGATAAGGCGGATCAGCTCCAGGTGCATGTTGTGAATACCAAGGTCAATGGTTGTACGTTTACCGATCTCCATGATCTCCTGGTCGATCTGCTTTTTGATCTTAGCCACAACCTCCTCTATACGTGCCGGGTGAATGCGCCCATCGGTTACCAGCTTGTGAAGCGAAAGGCGGGCAATTTCGCGGCGCACCGGGTCAAACCCACTCAGGATGATGGCCTCCGGGGTATCGTCAACAATGATTTCCACCCCGGTAGCAGCCTCAAGAGCACGAATGTTGCGGCCTTCACGGCCAATAATGCGTCCCTTGATCTCGTCGTTTTCAATGGGGAAAATAGAAACCGAGTTTTCAATAGCCACCTCCGTTGCTGTACGCTGCAGGGACTGGATTACCATTTTACGGGCTTCACTGTTGGCTGTCATCCGGGCTTCTTCCATATATTCTTTGATAAAGCTCTGGGCCTCGGAATGAGCCTCGGTTTTCAGGTGTTCAACCAATTGCTGCTTGGCCTCCTGGGCCGACATACCACTTATCTTCTCCAATTTTTCGAGTTGCAGCTTATAGGTATTATCCAGAGCTGCTTTTTTTACTTCAACAATTTCTGCCTGGGCGGTTAGGTTCTCGCGCAGGGCAGCCAGTTCCTTTTGCTTTCGCTGATGCTCCTCAAGACGCTGGGTGAGGTTGGCTTCTTTTTGTTTCAGGCGGTTCTCGGCTGTGTTGAGCTGAATGTTCTTTTCGGCCACCTGCTTTTCATAGTCCGTTTTAAGCTGAAGGTACTTTTCACGGGCCTGAAGCATTTTTTCTTTTTTGATTACTTCGGCCTCGGCCATGGCTTCCTTGAGCAGCTGCCGGCTTTTGGAGGTGATGCTTTTGCGCATCACCGTCATGGAAGCCAGAACTCCCAGGGCAAGTGAAGCAACTGCCACAACAATAACAGTAACTATATTAATTTCCATAAGGTTTAAATTGAGGTTTTGTGATTAACAAAAAAAACCCGCAATTAATTCAAAGAGGTTTAAAGAAACCCCAAAATACAGGCTTAGGGGGTTAGCGAATCTCGAACGTCCACTGCCCTTAGCGGGATGTTTACGCAAGCGCAAACATTGAGGCCTGTTCTAAAAACGCCAAACGTTTCCCTAAAGGTTAATGATGTTGAGTTTCAAAAACGAATTTTGAATTAATGCGGGTATATCGTAATATCTTTCAAAGAACGTTCGCTTTGCTACTTCAGGCATTGATCCAGGGCCTGATCCAGATCCCGGAGTTTTTCTTTGAGCTGTTGCTGCCCCTGGGATACATGTTCCAGCTGAATTCTTTCCACAGCCATTTGCAGGGAAACCATTGCCAGAAGATCCTGCTTGTCTCTGAAAGCAAAATTACTGGCATATTCCTGCATCTTTTCAGTGATCATTTTACCGGCCTGGCGGAATACCTGTTCGTCGTTTTCGCTGCTGACACTCAGACGATACGGACGATCCGCGATAATTACCGATATTAGTTGTTCACGACTCACCTTCTTTGCCTATCTGTTTAAAAGCGCATAACACTTTTCGACTTCCCGTAAAAGTTCATTGACTTTTTGTCTGGCCTGGAGTGTATCACCGTTATTCAGGTATTTTGCAACCTGAACCTGGGCTAGTCTTTGTTGCAGTTGGTCATTTTCCCTCATCTGCTCCTCAAGCTGCAGAGCCAGTATTTCTAACTGCTGCTGCAATTGATGCATCTGTTTATACAGTTGTTCATTCTGTATGCTGAGCCGCTTGACCTTATTGATGATTCCTTCTACAATCAAAGACAGTTCATCCATTCCACCGGCTTTTTATTGCCAATACAAACCTACATAAATTTTCTATAATCTCATAAGTGAAATCACGAAAATTTGCACCCCCCTCTCCTGCTGCCTGCCTGAACTCACTGACTGTGATTTTTCAAAGATCGGTTTCCCTTTAATGATGTATTTTTAAGGCAATTTAAACATTTTTTTTGATTTAACCAAGCTTTTCTCATGCCTCGACATCCTTCCAATTTAATTTTTATTTATATTTATCATCATTTTGCAGCATTTTTTACTATTATATTCCCGGGAAATAAACATGAAAGAAGACTTCATAGCCTACCTCTGGAAAAACAAATTGCTGGAACCTGGCATTATGTTTGGGGTGGATGGGCAAAAAATAGAGGTTTTGGATCCCGGGCAACAAAACCGGGATTCGGGCCCCGATTTTTTTGCCGCCCGCCTTCGCCTGGATGATACCCTTTGGGTTGGGAATGTGGAGATCCATGTCAGAACCTCCGACTGGCAAAGGCACGGCCACCAGAACGATCCTGCCTATGACAGCATCATCCTGCATGTGGTGTATGAGCACGACACACAGGTGCATACCTCAAAGGGGAAAACTATTCCGGTTCTGGAGGTGAAAGAAATGATCCGGGAAAAGCTCCTTGAAAACTACCAGCAGCTGCTCTCAAACGTTTCCTGGATCCCTTGTCAGGAGAACCTGCTGAATATTGACCCCTTTTTTATAAACAATTGGCTTAACCGTCTACTGGTGGAACGCCTTGAGCGTAAAGCCGCCGAGGTGCTGCATTATCTTCATTTTTTCTCGGGCGACTGGGATCAGACTTTCTTTTTTCTGCTGGCACGCAATTTTGGATTCAAAACAAATGCCAGCCCATTTGGCCTGCTGGCTCAGCGAACTCCTTTTTCAATCCTTGCAAAAAACAGCAATAACTATTTTATTATTGAAGCCATTCTTTTTGGCCAGGCAGGCCTGCTGCATGCAGGGCTTACGGATGAATATCCCGGGATGCTGTTCAAGGAATACAATCATCAATGCAGTAAATACAATCTGAAAGCCATAGACCGTAAGTTATGGAAATTCGCCCGTCTGCGCCCGGTTAATTTCCCCACCTTGCGAATTTCACAATTTGCAGCTTTATTACAGCGCCTTGAAAGACCTTTCCGAAAGGCCATGCTCAGCAGCAGCCTGGATGATCTGCAGGAACTACTGCAGGTAAAGGCTTCCCCTTACTGGGACAGACATTATACTTTTGACAAGCCCTCGGCGAAAAAGGAAAAGAATCTGGGAGCAGATGCCATCCGCAACCTGATCATCAACACCATTGCTCCTGTGAAGTTTGTTTACGGTCAGGAAAGCCTGAACATGGCACTGAAGGAGAATGCAATCGCTCTGATGCAAAGTTGCCCTGCCGAGAACAATGCCATTGTTTCAGCATGGCAATCAATAGGTGTTCAGCCTCAGAATGCAGCCGACAGTCAGGCCTTGCTGGAGCTGAAGAAATATTATTGCACCCCGGGTAAATGCCTGCGTTGCCCCATAGGCCATCTCATTCTTCGCCGAAGCTAACAGCACTATTGCTCAATTCGGATCTCGTGGGTTATCTTTATTGCACGTTCCAAGGTAACCGTCACCCCGCAATATTTTTCCCGTGAGAGCTCTACGGCTTTTTCCAACTTGTGCATTTCCAGGTCCCTTCCCTTAAAATGATAGATCACATGCATTGACAAGAAATCCTTTGGGAAGTCCTCCCTTGTTTCTCCCTCTACCGTAATATAGAATGAGGAAAGCTCCACCCGCATTTTTTTGAGCATACCCAGTACATCCATAGCCGTACATCCGGCAAGGGCTACCATCATCAGTGGCTTGGGCCGGGGGCCTTTATTCTGCCCGCCTCTGTCGGCCGGTAAATCAATGGGAATCACAAACTCGTCAACCTGGGCTTGAAAGCTTGTCTGCTCCAGCCAGTTTAATTGGATTGTCGTTTTCATGGGTTTATATGGTTTGAAGTATTTTCCAGCGGGAAACTTACCTTTGCTATTGTGCCCTTATCGGTGTAAAGTTCAAAACTGCCATTGATCTGGTCGTTAACCAGCACGTCTACAAGAGGCAAGCCATTGGTTTGACCGCCAAAGGGATCAAAACGGGCAGGCAAGCCCTTTCCGTTGTCGCGAATCACCAACTCAACACGGTCTTGCTGCTGGCCGTAATCAATCCATAATTGGGGCTTATGTTCCTTATGGGTACGCATAAAATAAGAAGAGAAACCATGACTGAAAGAATTACTCACCAACTCGTTGACAATCAATCCAAGGGGAATAGCATGATCAATATCAAGAAACACATCTGATACGGAATAATGGATTTGCACCTCCTGCTCACGCTTGTAAAACTCAGCCAGTTGCCTGACAAGTTCCTTCAGAAAAGAAGCAAAATCTACTTCCGAATAGTTCAACGAGAGATACAGGTTTTCGTGAATGAGCAAAATGGCAGATACCCGCCGGTTCAGTTCACGAAACTTTTTATTGATGGCCGCGGAAAATCCTTTATTCCGGTGAGTGTTTATCAGAGCCATAATCAGGTCCATATTGCTTTTTACCCGGTTATGGATCTCATTGATCAAAACGTCCTTTTCAGCTATATCGGCTTTTATATGCTCCTCTACGCGCTGCCTTTCAGTCATTTTTATCTGCAACTCCTTGTAGGAACCAGCCAACTCCGAGGTACGTTCTTTTACCTTACGTTCAAGCACCTCCGAGAGATCCTTTAATTTTTTTTCCACCTGCTGTCGCATGGCAATTTCGTTGCGCAGCCTGATGGCTTCCCGGTTATCCTGCCCAAAAATCATCAGCCCCTGGATATCCTGATAATCATCCTTAACCACTACCAGGGAAAGGCTTACCGGAACCAGCTCCCCCTGAAAGGTGCGGATGCTGAGTTCAACCGGCCCTGCAAAACCTTTGTTTAAAGCCAATAGTAAATAATTGGCAATTTGCTTCTCCTCGGTAAACAATTCAATGACCCTGCGCCCGGGTAGCCTGCTGGAGCGGATGCGCAGCAGCTTCTCTGTAAAAGGGTTGGATTTGATGATGGTTCCGCTGGTATCGCAAAAAAACAAAATCTGACGAATCTCGGAAATTACCTTTTCTGCTGCCAGGGCCGGTGTCAGGGTAAAAAACTGAAGCCTCGATATCCCATAGGCCACCCCCACCAACCAAAATATGGAAAAAATATGCCCCAGCCTGACTGCAGGAGGATCATTCATTAAAAGCAAAACAATATCCCAGGCAAGGGAGGTTCCCACGAAGATCAACAGTGGGTAAAACAACAGCCTGAAATGCCTTCTCTCGTGCTTATAGCTCATTTGCCGGCGCCAGAGAAGCATCAGGTAGAAAATTGCAAGTAAAACAATGGCGTTATAAATATTCAGCATAAGGAATACCCGCGGACGCATATGATGGCTAACCACATACCCATAGTCAATAAATTCAACCATCCGCAATGGACCTGAAAAAAACAGGAAATATACCAGGAAGCCAAGGCTTATGAATAGAGATACTGAAAATAGCAATTCTTTGCTTTTTTCATTGCGCGGAATATTGACAAACAATGTTTTAAACCGAAGCAAAAAAGGAGGAAACAATGTCCAGCCAACAAGGGCAACTTTATCCCAGAACACTGCTGTCCAAAGCTCCTGGGCTTTGTATGAAAAGGTAAATCCCAGTGCCCAGACAGCAAAGCAAAATGAAAGCAGAAAAAACCATCGGTTGATCCTTCCCGAGGGGTTTTTAAACAGGACATAGGTTCCGCTTTCCAGATACAGAACAAATACGATCAACGATATGATTGACACCAGGCTCATTCAAATGCTGAATTTCAGAATAAAAAGCGTTCCGTAAGAATTTTGGGCTATTATTTTTCCCTTCAAATGCTGCCTCACCAGCACATTGATCAATTGGAATCCTGTTGATTTGGCATGTTGCAGATCAATATTTCCGGGCACTCCCACTCCGTTGTCGCTGACGATGAGCGTATACTCCTTTTCGCGCTTGAAAAATTCCACATTCACGGTAAAGAATGCAGCCAATGGGTTCACCCCACCGGGAGGAAATGCATGACGCAAAGCATTACCCAGCAATTCATAGTATATGATCCCGCAAGGAATAGCCTGATCAATACTAAGATACTCATCCGAAACATTCAGGCGAAAGATCACATTTCGTTTAATGCGCGAATTGCGGTAGATCTCCTCGGTCGATTTTTTCAGGAATTGGCTGAAGTTGATGCGCGAAAGGTTGGGTGAGGCATAAAAGTCCTCATGGATGTCCGATATATTGCGTACTCTTTCTGCTATCCCGCGCAGGGTTTCGTGGGCCTCCTGGTTTATGGTCCTGTGATTGCCCAACATATTAATCAAGGAAATGATGATCTGGATGTTGTTTTTCACCCTGTGATGAATCTCTTTCACCAATTCAATCTTTACATCCAGATCGGCCTTAATTTGCTGCTCGGCGCGTTTACGTTCCACGATTTCCTGCCTTAGCCGCTCATTTGCCAGAAATAGTTCATGGGTACGCTTTTCGACCATTACTTCCAGCTCCTCCCGGATGTTTGAAAGGATCTTTTCGTTTCGCATGCGCTCGGCAACCTCATCCTTAAGCTTGATCTTCCCGCGATAATCAACACCTATGAGCACCAGCCCAAGCAAGGATTGATAACGGTCCTGGAGCTTAACTACTGAGAGCATCACAGGAATCAGGTCACCATTTTTGGTTATGATATCTACACGCACTTCAGGGCTGAAGGGATTATCGCGGGCCTGTTCAATAAAAGCTTCAATCCGCTCGTATTCGTTGAACAGCTTTTCGGGATGCAGCCTTTGCAACTCATAAAGGTTGTATTTCAGGTTTTCCAGACTATAATGGTTGGCCGAGTACACCCGGGAATTCTGGTCAAGAAAGAAAATAAACTCGTTGATGTGATTGCTGATAAGCCTGGAAATGATCTCAGGAGAGAAGGGTTTTATTCTTAGCTGCACCAAACAGAAGAACAATCCAAAACCAAGGGGAAGAGACGTAAAATACGATAATGGCGGGATACTGCTCCTTTGATTCATGGCCGGCAGCACAAGATTGGTCAGGCTGCTGCCTGCAAAAAACAGTAATAGGGCGATCAGCAGTATTTTATATTGTAAACGCTGGCGCAACGACAAAATCATTCGTCTCCATTTCAGCAGGATCACAAGGCCAATGATCACCGAGAAAACCAGATAGGCAACAAAAGACAGGTAAAAAAGGTTTTTGGCCGGCACGACATAAAACCAGATGTTGTTATGCCGGTAAAACAGTTTGACCATGTAAGGATCAGCCCAATACCCGGCAATAAAGACAAGTGATGCGGGCAGCAACACAAAATTTATGATCCGCTCAACCCACAGATCCCTGCACTGGGAGATCTCCTGGAACAACTTCACGGTCAATACCGGGAAAATGACCCAACCCAGAGAGGCTATCCGGTCGAGCATGTAGACCTGCCGGGCCTGGGTGAGCATTGGCGAGATGAAATAAAACATGGCATGAAGGAAAAAAGCAAGACACAAGCCAATGAAAAGAACCTTGCTTTTTGATGCCGGCAGCTTGAACAATACGTAAACTCCCGCCTGCAAATAAAGTAACATGGTTATGAAGGAGAGAAAAACGTAGAGGTTCATTCGCCCGGTCAATTAGGTTGATGGTTCAGCAAGGGGTCAATAAACAGTTATTCCGGCAGAAAATTCCTGCTCCCCGGCAGCGCTGATATGCTAAGATAATTCTTTATAGGGGAATTAAAAACTTTTATCCCTTTAAAAAAACCCTGCACCATTCCGTCTGAGAAAGTGCAGGGTTATTGTAGTTTGCCCGAAAACCTACTCCAGGTCCGACAGGAATCGTTCGGCCTCTATGGCTGCCATGCAACCTGTGCCAGCTGCAGTAACTGCCTGGCGAAAAACATGATCCTGAACATCACCTGCAGCAAATACCCCCGGAACATTGGTTTTGGTTGAATTGGCCTGGGTGAGGATATAACCATTTTCATCCATTTCAAGCTGTGACTTGAAGATGTGACTATTGGGCGAATGCCCGATGGCTACAAAAAAGCCCTGGATATCAAGCTTCAGCATCTCACCGGTATTCACATTTTCAAAAAGGGCGGCATTTACTGTTTGATCACCCAGGATTTCGCGGGTAACGTGATTCCAGATAATTTCAATATTTTTGGCTTTCATCACCCGGTGTTGCATTACCTTGGAAGCGCGCAGTTCATCACGGCGGTGCACCAGATATACCTTTTTGCAGAGTTTCGACAAATAAGCCGCTTCTTCGCAGGCTGTATCTCCTCCCCCAACAACCACAACATCCAGACCCCGATAGAAAAACCCATCGCAGGTAGCACAGGCCGAAACTCCAAAGCCGTTATACTTCTGTTCGCTTTCAAGGCCCAGCCAACGGGCCGAGGCTCCCGTAGCAATGATCAGGGTCTGGGCATAAACCTGCTGTTTTTCATCTATTGTAACTTTAAAGGGCCTCTGGGAGAGGTCTACCTCGGTGGCAAGCCCCCAGCGTATGTCAGTACCAAACCTCTCGGCCTGCTTTTGAAGATCTTCCATCATCTCGGGCCCTTTCACTCCCTGGGGATAACCCGGGAAATTCTCCACCTCGGTAGTTATAGTCAGCTGACCACCAGGCTGCAAACCCTGATAAATCACCGGTTTTAAATCAGCACGTGCTGCATATATGGCTGCCGTGTAACCGGCAGGACCACTGCCTAAAATCAGGCATTTGATGGATTCTTGTTGTTCACTCATTCGTTGGAATTAATAAATTGATTATTGACAAAAAAACTATTTCCTTTTGGAAGGAAGCCTGTAACTAGCTTTAAGCTGACTGAAAAGGTAGGAATCATAGGTATTTCCGGGAAAGCCATCCAGCGCCTCGTAAGCCAGGTAGCGGTAGCCCAGCTCAAAACCCAGATCAAACTTTGGCAGGATACGTCCCTTAACCCCTAACCCTATTGGAATAGCCGGTATCAGTGTATTGATGCTTACATGATGTTGAAAGCCGTCAGGCCATTGAGGATCATTGTACACGGCAGCAATTCCTGCAAAACCATAAACATCCACCGGGCTGCGAAAACCCGTAGGCAGGTAAAACTCAGCCCGGCCTGCCAGCTCCATCAGGCGGTTCTCAAAGGAATAAGGGAGGGTTCCTCCCAGGGAGGGATGTTGATCCAGCAAAAATCCGTCCTCATCAATGCCCGATACCTTTGCATAATCCAGCGATACCCCCAGGGCGAACCATTCAATCATGCGAAAACGGGCAAAAAGGCCGAAGGCAAGGCCAGTATTTTGCATCTGGTAGGAAAGCAGGCTGGAGGTTTCCATCCCTGCTGATAAACTAGTAAATGCGTGGGCACTTCCCACGGTCAGGCCAAATTCGCGATGGCTTCTGCCGAAATACTCATCCCTGATAGAAACAGAAACAGGGGGCCGTGGCTGGTTGGCAAAGCGCACCCCTTGTGATGCGGGGCGGCGATCGCCTTTGGATAGTGAGGTAATACTGCGGCTGTTGCTGGAGGCAGTGGAAGAGCTGCTGCCAAGGGAAGTTGGATTGGTGCTGCTGGTTTTGGGTTGTGTTGATTTGTCTTTGCTCAGGCGGCTGGGATTCTGGCTGCTGCCTGAGGGTTTGGGTGAGGAACCTGCCAATTGTGAGGGGTTCATGCTATTGCTGTTGCGCCGTGAAGGCTTTGCCAGGGGGGCCCGCACAAGCCCCTGTGAAGGGCTGACCCGGCTTTTTCCTCCCCTGCCCTTTGAATCCCCAAAGAGCCAGCGCCAGATAAAAAACCCATTGCTCTCAAGGCCCGAAAACAAGGCAGAAGCCTGTTCCTGCTGAACTGATTGCAAACCCGAAAACTCCGAAAGAAAGTCAATATCAGAACTTTCATCCCTGCCAAAAGCATTCATCTGGATGATCGTCAAAAGGAAAAACAAGGAAAAGGTCTTGCTCATCAGAAATAAATTAAAAAAGCAAATATAACTTTTTACACAAAAATATAAAATCTCCGAATCAATTACCAGAAGCAGCCGGATAATCCTTGTCCGCTAATTAAGTTCACAGCCTTCAGACCTGCAATTTATTTGCTGAAAAAATAACCTACACTCAGGCTGTTGAAGAAATAACTATCGTTTCCATTGCTGTTCTGGGTTGAAAGGGCATCCAGGTGATCGGTAAAGGTTTTTCGCCAGCCCAGGCGATATCCAAGGCGCAGGTTGCCGGCAAAAGTATGATGCACTCCGATTCCAAGGGGGATCACGGGCTGCAGTTTGTTAAATGGATCAGGTTGATAAGCCACCGCCCCTGTAAGCACCGGGTTGTGTGAAATCAAACCCAGGCCTGCGAATGCAAAAAAATCTACCGGCAGATGATTGTAACGAGCCGGTAAGTAAAATTCACCTTTTACAGCAAATTCATAAATGTTGTTTTCAAATGAATATCCCCTGTTATAACGGGAAGAGGTCGATGGAGAATATTTGTCGGCACCCTTAATGGTTGCATGGCTTATTTCGGCAGCAAAGGCAAAGATGGGGCTAAAACGATACCGTGCATACAAACCCAGATTCATTCCGGTGGCCTGCCACTGGGCGTCCAGAAAAAGAATACGTGCCGAATTGCGTGTGCCTCCGATATCGGCCAATGAATGGGCTGTTCCTATGTTCAGCCCGATATCCAGCCCGGTGGCCAGCACCTTCCCTGGCTGAGTTTTCTCCCTGACTGGCCTTGGGTTATGAGCCCTGTCCGGATAATTTTGTGCAGGCAATTGCCCGCCAGCAATAAACAACGCGATCAGTAAAAAAAACTTTTTCATAAGGTGAGATGATTTACTGGATTACTATAATGTTAGCATACGAAAGGCATCAAAAAATGTTATAGTTTTTTTAGCTTTTTTCGTCCGGGGTCCGTCAGAAAAAATTATCATTCTCCTGAAAAAAAAGGAACGGTTTTGGCAGAACAAATTAAGGGAAATACTGCTTCTTTTTTGCGTTTTAAATTGATTTCTGCAGAAAAAAAAGCGTAGGTTTGTAATAGGGTATATACAAAAGCATTAAAAATGAGAACGATCGGGATCATTATACTTGGGTTGCTGGTACTTGCAGCCACAGCCTCCTGCAGCCGAAGGGCAAGGGTTACGGCTCATGAAGGGGTTGAAGTGCTGCAGGCTCCCCTGCCGGAGAGAAACCTGCATTTTGCTTTCGACCTGTTAAAGGTGCTTCCCGAGTACCGGGAGAATTTCGTGGTTTCCCCTTTCAGCATTTCCACCGCCCTTGCCATGACATATGCCGGGGCACGCCAGGAAACCATGCGGCAGATGGCTCAAACCCTGTATTTTGATTTAAAGCAGGAGGAATTCCATGTAAACTTCGGGAACTACCTGGGCAGCCTGAAGGAAAAGGCAGGTGAAAACATTCAGCTCAACATTGCCAATAGTCTCTGGGCCCAGCAGGACTATGATTTCCTCCCGGAATTTTTTAATCAGGTACAAACCCACTACCAATCGGAGCTCATACAGGTTGATTTTACTGCCGACCGCGAAGCCATCCGTCACGACATCAACCAGTGGGTGCTTGAAGAAACACGCCAGAAGATCCGCGACCTGATAGCCCCGGGAGTACTTACTCACGATACGCGCATGGTGCTGGTAAATGCCATCCACTTTTTCGGCCCCTGGCTGTCGGAGTTTGACAAAGACCTTACGCGTGAGGATGAGTTTACCACAGGGTATGGCGAGAAACGCGATGTACCTTTTATGTACCGCAACCAGCGCCTGCCTTATTTTGAGGACCAAACCATGCAGGTACTGGAAATCCCCTATACAGGGGAGGATTTTTCAATGGTGATCATGCTGCCAAAAGAAGGTCAGCAGCTGCAGGACATCGAGCAAGCCCTTCATGCTGATCATTTCCTTCAGATCATTGAGCAGCTGGATCTCCCGGGGCCAGAAATGGATATTTGGATCCCGCGTTGGGAGGCCGAAACAAAAGTCGACCTGGAAAAGGTCCTCTCAGAAATGGGTATGCCAATTGCCTTCAGCACCCGTGCCGACTTCTCGGGAATGACCGGGCGGCAGGACCTGATGATCGATAAGGTGATACACCAGGCCATGATAGAGGTGGCCGAGGAAGGCACCGAAGCCGCAGCTGCAACCGCCGTGGTGGTGGTGCGAAAATCACTGGCCGAGCCCGAAGAACGCATACTGTTCAAAGCCAACCGACCATTTCTTTTCTTTATCAAAGACAGGGAATTCAACAGTGTGCTGTTCATGGGCAGGGTGAATGCCCCGGGATGATATAGGTTGGGTTATTGGGTTGTTAAGTTATACCAAACAACCTTGATACATCCTTTCCTCCGCTTCGAGTCCACCAACCCCTCAGTAAACCTTGTATCGGACTTGTATCGGCCATGAGTAAGACCTGGGTCAAAGAAAAATTGCTTTACATTTCGTACCAGATTTTTATTTTCCTTTCAACCGCAGCCTATTATTTTGAAAGAAACCAGGGTTGAAAAAACGGATGGCGGGTTTTGATCCCATAAAGGGGCAGAAGCCTGCAGGCAATCAGTTCGCGGTTTATCAGGAAAGCAATGAACATTACCGCCTGCACCAAAAGGGCATTTATCCCAAAACCCCTGACAATACCTCCGATATCGCCACCATATATAAATGGACCCACCGACAGATTCAATGTATCCATCAACATAAATAATATTATCAGCCAGTAACCCACAGATCCCATCAGCGACATTTTCTGTGCAGCAAGGTGTTTTCGGAACGAAAACAACAAATAACCAAGGCCAATGGTAATAAGGTTACTCATTCCCGATATAAAACCCCAGTGCATGCCAGAGCGTTGAGCAACCTCAGTTTTAAAAATCACCTCCAGGCCATAAGGGTGAATTTTGAAGGCCTGGTATTCCCCGAAAATCATTGCCATGATGGCATGGGCTCCTTCATGAATGAGGGCAAAAATCACGATTGCCAAAAGGGGTATCAACCATTTGCGAATCATAGGGATGTATTTAAATTTTTGCAAAATTACAAAATAATCTTATATAAGTATATGTAATACAAATTTAAACATCATTAAGGACTTTGGGCAAATGATTTCATAAATGGTAACGGAAACGTAACGAAAACGACTCACCAGAAAAGACATGATTCAGAGTAGGATATTGCTGATTTTCAGGCAATAACTAATTGGCAAAGGATAAAAAAAGGCAAAAAAGCCAAGCTTTTTTGCCTAAAAATGAGGTCACGAGCGGATTCGAACCGCTGTAGGAGGTTTTGCAGACCTCTGCCTAGCCACTCGGCCACGTGACCATTTTGGTTTTGCAGCCGCAAAATTAAATCTTTAATTGATCTTTACAAAATTAATTCTCCTTTTGATTGGCAAAATGCTGCAGGCAGCTGCGGCACAGGCAATCACTATAAGTATTGCTGATCACCTCAAGAGCCCTGGGCTGCAGCCTGACATGCATGCACCAGCAATCGCTGCTATGGCGACACTCGAATTGTGTTCCGCAGCGAGGACAGGTTTTCAGCTGAATGGATCCTTTTTTCATTATTCCTCCAATTCAAGGCTTACACATCGCATCTTCCCGCCCATGGGAGGATTCATCTTGGAGACTTTCACGCGGATATGGCTGATCTCGGCAAACTGGCCCTTTACGGCATCCAGAATCCTACGGGCTATATGCTCCAGCAGATAACTTTTGATCTCCATCTGGGCCTTCACCAGGTTGAAGATCTTCTGGTAATTCACCGTGTCGCTCAGATGATCGGTATGCTCAGCCCTGCCGGTATTGGTTTGGATTTCAAGGTTTACCAGGAAGCGGTTGCCTATGATCTGCTCCTCTTCAAAACAACCATGATAGGCAAAGAACTCCATGTCCTCAAGCAAAATTTTTCCCATGGGAAGTGATTTTGAAATGTTAGAATCAAAAGTAAAAATTTTCGCAGCCTTCGAGCTTTGATTTTTGCTAATTTTACAGTTTGTTTTCTGCCCGCAAAGATGCAACCCCTAAAACAGACGATTTAATAAAAAAAATAAGATGACAGAACCAGGCATGAACCCTTCCGGCAACGACAATCTCCCAGTTGAAAACAAAGCCTCACTGAACTTCCTGGAACAGATCATAACCCAGGATCTTCAAAACAACACCACCAATGGAAAGGTGATCACGCGTTTTCCTCCGGAGCCCAATGGTTACCTTCATATTGGTCATGCCAAATCCATTTGCCTGAATTTTGGCCTTGCCAGCAATTTCCGGGGCAAATGCAACCTTCGCTTTGATGATACCAATCCTACCAAGGAAGAACAGGAATACGTTGACAGTATTAAGGAGGACATCCGATGGCTGGGCTTCGACTGGGAGGATCGTGAATTTTACGCATCCGATTATTTCCAGACCCTTTACGATTATGCAGTTTACCTGATCAAAAAGGGCAAGGCCTTTGTTTGCCAGATGACCGCCGCCGAGATGAGCCAGCACCGGGGCACTCCATCGCAGCCGGGCAAGGAAAGCCCCTGGCGCAACCGCAGTGTGGAGGAAAACCTTAAGCTGCTTGAGGCCATGCGCAAGGGGGATTATCCCGATGGCAGCATGGTGCTTCGGGCCAAGATTGATATGGCCTCACCCAACATGCATATGCGCGACCCGGTAATGTACCGTATCATGCACGCCCATCATCACCGCACCGGAAACGACTGGTGCATCTACCCCATGTACGACTGGGCCCACGGGCAAAGCGACTACCTGGAGGGCATTACCCATTCGGTGTGTACCCTGGAATTTGAGGTGCACCGCCCCCTGTACAACTGGTTCCTGGAAAACCTTGACCTGCAGCATCCCCGCCCCAAACAAATTGAGTTTGCCCGGCTTAACCTAAGCTATACGGTCATGAGCAAGCGCAAGCTGCTGGAACTTGTGGAGAAAGGCATCGTCAATGGCTGGAACGATCCGCGCATGCCCACCATCAGCGGTTTGCGCCGCAGGGGCTATACCCCGGCTTCCATCCGCGAATTTGCCGACCGCGTGGGAGTGGCAAAAAGAGAAAACGTGATCGACGTGGCCCTGCTGGAGCACTGCATCCGCGAAGACCTCAACAAAAACGCCCCCAGGCTGATGTGCGTGTTCAACCCCGTGAAGCTCATCATCGACAACTATCCGGAAGGGCAGGTTGAAGAGCTGGAAGGCATCCGCAACCCCGAGAATCCCGAAGCAGGCACCCGCAAAATACCCTTCAGCAAAACCCTTTACATCGAAAGGGAAGACTTCATGGAAGATCCTCCCAAAAAGTTCTTCCGCCTGTTCCCCGGTGGCGAGGTGCGCCTGAAATACGCCTACATCATTCGCTGCCACAGGGTTGAAAAGGATGAGCAGGGCAATATCACAGCCATCCATTGCACCTATTACCCTGAGACCCGCAGCGGGGGCGCAGAAAGCAACCGCAAGGTAAAAGGCACCCTTCATTGGGTGAGTGCCGGCCATGCCCTGCAAACAGAGGTCAGACTTTACGACCGTTTGTTTGTTGCACACGACCCGGAGGATGTACCCGAAGAAGGCGACTTCAAAGACAACATCAACCCCGATTCGCTGAAAGTGGTGACAGCATTGATTGAACCCTCTGCCGCCAATGTTCAGCCCGAAGAAAAGTTCCAGTTCGAGAGAACCGGTTATTTTTGCGTGGATTACGATTCCTCTCCTTCCGGGCTTGTTTTCAACCGCACGGTACCCCTGAGAGATTCATGGGCAAAACAGGAAAAAAAATAACCAGCTGTTGTGGATATTTGCAAAAAGTAGTATTTTTGCACCTCCATTGTCCTGTGGTGTAATTGGCAACACGTCTGACTCTGGATCAGAAGAGTCCAGGTTCGACCCCTGGCAGGACAACGAAATCAAAGAAGACGAAACACCGTGAAAGGGGTTTCGTCTTTTTTTGTGCTTCACCTTTCAACAAGAAAACACGAAGATCTCTCACATCTACAACCCCTGAGGCATTAACCCCATCCGGGTGTTGCCCAAATGACCGCGAAGGTAGTAATGGTACCAGTAATCTGGAATGGGCTGTCTGAAACAGAATTCTCAGAAATTATAGAATTTACAGAATTCTGAGAATTCTGAAATCCTGAAAATTCTGATTCAGACATAGTAGGCCAGTTTCTGCCCCGGAGTGGAGTAAATGTAGGAAATATTTATATATAAAGCGAAAAAAATATCAGGGTGTCCAACCTTGACCATTTTTGGAATAAACTGAATTAATTTTTGTAATATTTCTGATAAAA
>OBJA01000049.1_pt1 | contig 120964 bp, 93 predicted proteins | sample 1519751 | NCBI WGS metagenome assembly OBJA01 (sample SAMEA3881238, study PRJEB22517) | soil metagenome | biome: lake sediment; feature: soda lake sediment; material: sediment, water from around vicinity | place: India | collected 2013-12-23 | depth 3 m
TTGTAGCCACTGTAGCTAGATTCGGTGTTCCTGATAAGTCTGTATAATTACCGCTGGTCGCAACAGTTGAAAAGACGGGTTTACCCGAAATGTCATCCCATGTACCTTCAAAAAGAATAGGTTTGTTAATTAGGTCGTTATAGCTACCACTAATTGCAACAATAGCAAAATCAGGCTTTTCACTAATGCTTTCCCACTCTCCGTCAAAGATTATTGGTTTATTTACTAAGTCATTGTAGTTACCGCTGGTTGCAACAGTTGAAAGTTCTGGTTTGTTCAGTATCATTGCGTTTCCTTCAAATGCATTCCAGTCTGACAGAACATTAACTTGCGCACCTGCTTCTATTGTATTCAGCTTTTCTCGTTCTTCAGTACTTATTACATTGCCACTTCCATGGTTGGTTATTTGTGCCGCAGGGCTTACAGAATATATTGGATCAGACTCATTCGCTGCTGCTACATCAATTGAAATCCATTTTCCGGCAGATTCATTGTATTTTAATATTTGATTATCGGAAAGATTTGATAAATCAACATCGATAAGTTCGCCAATACTTTGAGAAGAAATATCTACTAGAAATTGTGAAAAATCTGGAATATCTTGTAAATCATTGTAATTACCACTAAAAACATTTTCTGCTGTTTTTGCGTGTAGAGCAAATGGAACACTTAATAGTTGTGAACTTCCCATTAATATATCATTAACACTTACCCTTACGAAATATACATCTTGATTCCACTCAACATTTTCAAGTGAAGCCTGAGAACCGATAATAAGGTTTATCAGACCATAATCATTCGTTGTTGTAAAGTGCAATTCAGAAAAAACAAGATCTCCTTCAACTCCTGATTTAACAATGTCAATCCTCACATCAACATCTTCGTTAGACATATAATTTCCATTAGAATCTCTTAATACTGCCTGATAGCTGAACATAAGGGGTGACTGAGCAATTGTTGTCAGGCACAACAACAAAAACATACCTACGTAAAATAACTTTTTCATAATTTTAATATTTATTGGTTTTTAACTATTCTGAAATTAGCACTAAATTTTCCGTCTCGAGTTTTAACTTTTAATAGATATGTACCAGAACTATACGGTTTAAAGTTGAGTATATGTAGTTTGTCGTACATAACATCTTTGCTAAGCAGTCTACCATTAATGTCAAACAATAGTAAATCTGCTTCTTGATTTTTTTTGGATAATTCAACATTTACATAATCTGTAGTAGGATTTGGATACACATTTACTAGCAATTGTTCTAGTTTATCAAATTGCTCTATTCGGGTTATAATTATATTATGTTGATGAAAACCCTGAGTCAAAATTAAATTTCCACTCTCATAAGTGTCAATTATTGTTTCACCCAGTGTCCACCCAATAATTAATCCAGAATTAGTAAATTCATTTCCGGCACTTGAGATTACTCTACCGGATATTTCCTGAGCTCCCAGTGAGCTGGTTAGGAAAAGCAAAAGAGAGAATGTCTTGAATTTCATAATATATATTTTGGTTATACAATAAATCAAATTTGAGACAAATGTAATCTGACAGTAATCGGTTTAAAAGGGATATTTAGTGAGTGGCAGGATTGCCTTAGGTAAAGGTATATTTTATTGAATTATTATTTATATTTTAGCATTATTAAAACTGATTATATACAGTATGATAAGGAATTTTCGAAAAACGATATTAATAATTCTTACAGGATTATGTATTAACATTGGTTTTGCAAAAAACAATAATGATGAAATTTGCAAAGAATTAATAAATTCTGCCAGGGATATTTCTGCCTTTTATCCAGATTCTGCACTAATTATTCTTGAAAAAGCCGAAAAAGTCTGTAAAGAAACTTCTAATAAAGCAATTATAGCAGAACTCTATCGCAGAAAAGCAAATTGTTATTTTTTTAAAGCAGAATACACTAAAGCAAAAGAGCTTTATTTTGAAGCATTAAGTATTCGAATGTCTAATTATTTTTCAGAGAATGATATTGACAATAAATCTGAAATAGGAAACCTATATTATAACTTGGCAATTATATTTCAGAATCTGGAGGATTATAGTCAAGCATTACAATATTCCTTAAAATTAGAAGCATTATACATAGAGATTAATGATTTAGCAAACTTAGGTTTTAGGTCTTATAATCTTTCAGCAAAACTATATTATCATTTGGGAGACTTGATAAATGCGCAAAAATTTGCTTATAAAGAGCTTAAGATAATGGAAACATTGCAAGACCAGGTTTCAATATCTTTCGTTAAAGATTTTCTAGCAATGCTGAAACAGGAGCAAAATGATTTAGATGAAGCGCTTAATTTGCAAATCGAATCCTTTGAAATTAGAAAGGAAATGAATGATTCAGTTCTTTTATCTTATTCATATAACAATATTGGAACAACATATTTATTTTTGAAAGAGTTTGAAAAAGCAATAGAATTTTTTAATGAATCGCTAAAAATTAAGCTTAAATATAATGATGAAATAAATATTCCTGCAACATATAATAATCTTGGCTTAGCATATCAGGGTTTAAAAGATTATAATCAGAGTAAAGAAAATTTTTATAAATCATATACCTATAGTAAAAATAAAAATAGTAATTATGAAATTGTTACAGCCGCAATTAATCTTGGCAATATATATTTTATAAACAGAGATTATAAGCAATCAGAAAAATACCAAAGAGAAGCTTTCGACATTGCCGTTAAAAATGGTTATAAAAATCATATTATTTCTGCTAGTCAGAATCTTGCAGAGTTTTACCAAAATCAGGGAGATTATAAGACCGCTTTCTATATGTTAAAACTTAATTCTGATTATAAGGATTCTGTTAAGAATGAGGATGTGATTAAGGAATTAACTAGAATGGAAGTAGAATTTGAATTCAAGCAAATTCAAATAAGCGATTCAATTCGAATACAACAGGAATTGAATACCAGAGATATGATTTATCGGGAAGAAATAAAGCGAAAAGAACAAACACTAAGGTATTTTATAATTATTTCAGTCTTTATATTTATTCTAGTAATTGTTCTTTTTAAAGCTTATCAACTTAAGCGAAAGAACAAGGAAAATGAATTGAAAAAAAGATCAGTTGAAATCGAAAAAGATTTAATGAGATCGCAAATGAATCCTCATTTTATTTTTAATGCAATGAATTCTATTCAAAGCTTTATAGCATTAAATGATACGTATTCTGCAGAAAGATACTTGTCTAAATTTGCTCAGCTAATCAGATACATCCTTGAGAATACAATGCATAAAAGAATAAGTCTTAATAGTGAATTAAAATCTTTGGAACTCTACATGGAGCTAGAAAGGCTTAGATTTAACAATAAATTTGATTATCAGATCAATATCGATAAAAACATAGATGATGAGTTTATATATATTCCCCCTATGTTAATTCAACCATTTGTTGAAAACTCCATTTTACATGGTATTATGCATAAAGAGGGGAAAGGTCAAATTGTATTGAATATTTGTGAGTGTCCCCAAAGCAACTGTATAAAATGTGAAATAATTGATGATGGAATTGGTCGAAAAGCATCAGCCAAAATTAATTTAAAACAAGGCAAAAAGCATAAATCAGTTGGTATGCAACTGACTAGAGAACGGCTTACAACGTTAAATTCAGAAACTAAAGATTTTACAAACTTTAGTGTGATTGATATAATTAAAGAAAATGAAATAAAAGGCACTAAAGTAGAATTAATAATACCATACTACGATAATGAAAAATAATAAACTAATTAGAACTGTAATAATTGATGATGAGGCTCACAGCAGAAATACTCTTAGAACCTTTATTGATAAGTATTCATCAGGTTTAGAAATTATTGGAGAGGCAGATTCAGTTAAAACGGGGATTTCTTTAATTGAAGAAAATAATCCCGAATTGATATTTCTCGATGTTCAAATGCAAGATGGAACCGGTTTTGATTTACTTGGAGCACTAAAGAATAGAAATTTCAGACTAATTTTTGTTACATCTTTTGATCAATATGCAATTAGAGCCTTTCGATTTTCAGCACTAGATTACATTCTTAAACCCGTTGATCCAGAAAATTTAATTCAGGCTATAGAAAAAGTTAAAGAAATTAAATCATCACAAAAGGAATCCCCCAAAATTGATTTATTAATGTCTAATGTAAATTGTTTGGAGAAAATAGCTTTACCTTCATCTGATGGAGTCCGTTTTATAAAAATAAATGATATTGTCAGGTGTGAGTCCGATAACAATTATACTTTATTTTTTTTAGCAAATAAAGAGAAGCTGCTAATTTCTCGCACTTTAAAAGACTTTGAAACAATGTTATCTGATTTAAACTTTTATAGGGTACATAAATCTCATCTTGTAAATCTGACGTATGTTTCAAAATACATACAGGGGGAAGGGGGCTATGTAATTTTGGAAGATGGAACTCATGTAGATGTTTCCAGACGAAAAAAAGAAGGTTTGATGAAAATTCTTATGGGTAGATAGTACTATTTTAATATTCAAGGAATGGATAAACCCTAAGAAAGTGTCTTATTTTTCTTAATTTTGCCTTACAAATAAAAAATTGATATGAAAAAAATCGTTATTACAGGAGGAACAGGATATATAGGCTCGCATACTGTTGTTGAATTTCAAAAACTCGGCTATGAGGTTGTTATTATTGACAATCTTTCAAACTCAGAGATTGGGGTTTTAAACGGTATTCAGAATATAACAGGAGTTAAGCCAATATTTTACAATATTGATATTACTAAGATAAGTGAACTTAGACAGGTATTTGAACAGCACAAAGATGCTCTAGCCGTTGTACATTTTGCCGCATATAAAGCAGTTGGGGACTCAGTAAAGCATCCATTGAAATATTACCATAATAACATACAGGGGCTAGTAAATTTATTGTTCGAAATGCAGAATGCAGAAATAAAAAATCTTGTATTTTCGTCTAGTTGTACTGTATATGGGCAGCCGAAGGAACTTCCTGTAACTGAAAATTCTCCTGTAGTTAAACCAGAGTCACCATACGGTAATACCAAGAAAATTAATGAAGAAATTATCGAAGACTTTTTAAAAGTAAATGATGATTATAAGGCAATTCTTTTAAGGTATTTTAATCCGATTGGAGCACATAGTTCTGCTGAAATTGGCGAGCTACCTTTAGGAGTGCCAGATAATTTATTACCCTATATTACTCAAACAGCTATTGGATTACGAGAACAATTAAGTGTTTTTGGGAACGACTATAATACACTAGACGGTACTGCTGTTCGTGATTACATAAATGTTGAGGATCTTGCAAAAGCGCATGTTGTCGCAATTAGTCGACTTATAGATCATAAGAATGAAACTAACTGCGAAATATTTAATATAGGTACTGGAAGAGGAGTGTCTGTTATGAATGTAATAAAGTCTTTTGAAAGGGTAAGTGGAGCTAAACTTAATTTTAAAATTGCCCCTAGGAGACATGGTGACGTAGAACAGGTTTGGGCTGATACAACTAAAGCTAATACAGTGCTAGGATGGAAAGCAGAAAAGACCTTAGATGAAACAGTTTTATCCGCTTGGGAGTGGGAAAAAAGAATCAGAAATTAACTCCAAATTATTAAAAAAATGAAGAACACTTTTGGATTCTTCATTTTTAAATAATGATAATCAAAATCGTTAATACCGAGTAATAAGTGCCAAGCCACCAAATTTAGTCAATACATCGTTTTCAAGGAAAATATTATCACCACCATAAGCAAGATTTATTTCAATAATTTCATCAATTATATCGTCAAAATAATTTTCCTGTACAACATCTTGATGTTCAATTATAACTACCTTGTTTCCAACGATTTTTGCAGGCATAAAGGTTCCTTTTTTTATAAATAACATTTTGCCTCTTCCTTCATTAACAGCAACCCATATTTCATTAAGATCGCTTAATAGTTGTCCTGAGCTTATAGCCTTGCCTAATTCAGTAACCATTTCTTCTCGTTTTCTTTTAAAAACATCGTAAACAATTGGCCATGTATCAGTTATTATATGATGAGGTTTTTCATCATCTCTGTTCTTATTAAGATGGGCAACAATTATTGATTTGTTATCAGCAACCTTAATATAATGATTAAAATTTCTTTCCTCTGAAACAAGAATTACCGAGAGGGGACTTTCTTTTATTGTAGCATTTAATACTTTATCAACCTGATTAAAAAACTCTTCAGTCATATTATCTTGTCCTGCAGCAGTACTTAATTTAAAGCGGTCTGTAGTGTATGTACCTGTATTTTTAATAGGCCATGTGCCATCATCAAATTCTTTAATTAGTAAGTCGTTTTGAGCTTCAATTAATCGAGCGTTTTGACGACTAATCACTAGAGCGTAATACGAAACTTGTTCATGAATTGCGCGAATTAAATCTCTGGTTGCGAAAGTTTTGTCTATAATCACTCGATTTTTTACAGGAATTGCTAATCTTACGAACTCTGCCACATCTTCATTTGCAAAAAGAATCAGACTATCAAGATTAAAATTATGATTTATTTTATCATTCAATTTTTTTATTTTATCAATTATAGACCAAACAGTCCTTTTGTCGAAACTCTCAAGCAATCTATCTTCTGCTTCACTTATGAGGTTTTTAAGAGTAATCGCATCTTTTTGATTTTCTGGTTTAGTCCGATGTGTGTTTAAAACTATTGTTACACAACACTCTGATCTTACATCTTTTAAAAGTTTTAATTTACTGTCCATAGTTATTAATTTTGTTTCTATTCATTTTTCAAGTTTGCTTACAAATATACAAAATAAAATGAAAATATCTTGATTCCCCAGATAACAAAGCAACATAAGTATAAAGCATTATAAAAGGATTTAGTCATAATTTTTGACTAATCATTAAAACCATAAGTTATAACTTAATATTTTTAATATTTAGCATTTGTTTTATTGCTTATATTTGCAAGCAATAGGATTTCAAATCACAAATTTTGACAATATGAAGCAGGAATCATGGTTTTCAAGATACAGAGATAATATTATTGGAACAGATTATATTCATTCAACACCTTTTGGTGAAAAGAAATTGGTTTATGCTGATTGGATTGCCAGTGGTCGATTATACAAGCCAATAGAAAGGCTAATCTCAGAAAAAATTGGACCATATGTTGCAAATACACATACAGAGAGTAGTACAACCGGTCGTTTGATGACAGAAGCATATCATAATGCAAAAAAGATTATCAAACATCATGTTAATGCTGACGCAGATGATATTATTATAAATGCAGGATTTGGTATGACAGCTGCAATCGTTAAACTTCAACGAATTATGGGTTTGAAAGTTTGTGGGAAGCTATTGGGAAAAAATTGTCTTGATATATCTGAGCGACCAGTAGTCTTTATTACACATATGGAGCATCACTCAAATCAAACTTCATGGTACGAAACAGTTGCTGATGTGGAAATAATAGCTCATGATGAGAACCTTCTTGTTGATATGAATGATCTCGAAAAAAAATTAATTAGATATAAAAATCGAAAACTTAAAATCGGGGCATTTACAGCTTGTTCAAATGTAACAGGAGTTTTCACTCCTTATCATAAAATGGCAAAACTCATGCATAAATATGGAGGAATATGTATTATCGATTTCGCTGCATCAGCCCCTTACAAAGAAATTAATATGCATCCGGAAGATTCTGAAGAAAGACTTGATGCAATTTGTTTTTCTCCACATAAATTTCTTGGTGGACCGGGAGCATCGGGAGTACTAGTATTTAATAAATCACTATATGAAAACAAAAGTCCAGATCAGCCAGGTGGAGGGACAGTAGAGTGGACAAACCCTTGGGGCGAATATCAATATATCTCTGATATTGAAGCACGTGAAGATGGAGGAACACCGGGCTTTATCCAGTGTATTAGAACAGCCCTTGCCATTAAACTGAAAGAAGAAATGACCTGTGAAAAGATAATTGCCCGAGAAAATGAACAGTTAAAAAAATGCTTCATTGAACTGGATAAAATTAAAAATCTACACATTTTAGCAGATAACGTGAGAGAAAGATTAGGTGTAATATCTTTTTATATTGAAGATGCTCATTATAATTTGATTGTTAGACTATTAAGTGATTTGTATGGAATACAAGTTCGTGGAGGCTGCGCCTGTGCAGGAACATATGGGCATTATTTATTGGATGTTAGTAAAGAAAAATCAGATTTAATAACATCGAAAATTAGTCTTGGAGATTTGTCCGAAAAGCCCGGTTGGATAAGACTTTCACTACATCCAAGTATGACTGACAATGAAATACAGTTTATACTAGGGGCAATTAGCGAATTGTCAGCGAATCACAAAGTGTTGCATGAACAATATAGATATAATCCTAAAATTAATGAATTCTATCATGTTACTGATCAAACTCATGGACTGAATAAAATAGTTGAAGATTGGTTTAAAATATAATAGAAAAAACTAGAGGCTGACAAAAAATATATCAATGTCTCCGTACCTTACTGAAAGTAGTTTTTTTGTTAAATTTTGCAATTTGAAAATATTATTCCCAATTCTAATATAGTCGCTATCTTTGTATAACTCCCAACTTGCTTTTGCAATATAACCGTTTTCGTATTCTTTTTCCAGGTCTCCATTTTCATAAAACTTGTAAATGATATACTGGGTATCAATTGTTATATTTTGGCTATTGTCAACGTAGGTATTAACTATCCATTCTGATGAACAAAGTAATTTTGTGTATCGCTGATGTGTATAATTTTTCCTACAGCCTGCAAAAAGCATAAGAACTAATAAAATAGGAAGTATTTTATTTTTTATTTTCATTCTTTAATAACATCATTAAGTTTAAAAATATTGTTTGCTCTGATACCCTTTGGAGTTTCTATGAGGTCACAACACTCATTATAATAATCATGTTGAAATACTATGATTCTATTATTATTAAAAGATTCTTTTAAGAACTGCTTTTTCTCGTCAATTACTTCAAGTGGTCGTATATCGAAAGCAGAAATCCATGCCAGAGGTATGTGAGCCAATATTGGCAGTAAATCTCCTGGGAAAGCAATTTCTCTACCATTGAAATTTATAATTGGTACTAGCAAACCTTGAGTATGACCATTATAAATTTCCAATCTCACATTATTAGAAATATTTATTGGGCTATTTATCAAATTAAGTTTTTCGGAACCAATTAAAAGTTCGATATTTTCCTTCATATATGATGCACGTTCTCTATAGTTTGGATTTAATGCATTGGTCCATTGAAGGGTACTAATATGATGGATAGCATTTTTAAAGGTAAAAGATAGATTAGTTTTGGATTTGTCATACTTTAATGTTCCTCCGCAGTGGTCGAAGTGTAAATGAGTGAGAATTACATCAGTAATCTGATCGGACTGATATCCTGCTTGTTGAACATTTGTTTCGAGGTCATTGTTATCGTCTACAAAATCATATGCTAATTCGTCTTTTTCGTGTTTGTTTCCCACTCCTGTATCAATCAAATAAACTCTATCGCCATCATCAATCAACAGAGATCGAACAGAACACAAGCAAAGATTGTTTTCATCAGCAGGATATTTATTTTTCCACATCCATTTAGGAATTACTCCAAATAGAGCTCCTCCATCAAGCTTTATCGCAGGTGTTTCGATGCTAAAAACCTTCATTAGAAAAGAATTAAATTTGAATCAAAAATACAATAAAAATCATTTTTACATGTTAAATTTTTAATTTTGTAAATTATTTATAAAGACAAACAGAAATTTAGTATGGAAAATGCAAGAGATATAATTTTAAAAAAGAAAGAAAGAACAACAAAAATTCTTATTGCTTTAATTTCTGTTATGATTGTGGCAATAGGGTTTATGGGATGGATTATTTATGATTTATCAAACAAGACTAAAGTCTTGACAATTAAAGAGTTTGACGTTACTTTGGAAAAAGATAGGATTAAAAAGGAGTTAGAATTTTTGTTAGATGATTATGAAACTCTTGAGACACAAAACGACAGTCTTAATATAGCTATTAATCAGGAAAAAGAGCATATTATTGAGCTTATAAGTGAATTGGATAGAGTTAAAAACTATAATTATCAGATTCAGAGAAAATATGAACAAGAGCTGTCATCACTAAGGATGATAATGAGAAACTATGTTTACCAAATTGACAGTTTGGACCAACTTAATAAAAGACTAATTGCTGAAAATGTCCAAATTAAGGGAGACCGAGAGAGAATAAAAGGAGAGTTAGATGAAGTAATTCATAAATATGATGAGTTAGAACTTGTTGTTGAAAGTGCTAGTGTTGTAAGGGCAACAAGAATTGATTATGAATTTTTAAACAAAAGGGGAAGAGAAACAGGCAGATCTCGAAGAGTTGAAAAAATTAAAACAACATTTACTCTAGTAGCAAATGATCTTGCAAAACCCGGCCCCAGAAGAGTTTATTTAAGGTTTATTAGACCAGATAATTTCCCAATGACAGAAGGTTTGGTTTTACAATATCGAGAAAAAAATATTCCTTATTCTGTCCATAGAGATATTGTATATGAAAATCAAGACCTTATGGTATCTATTTTTTATGATTTAAGCGAGGCGCTCATTCTTGGTAAGTATATAGTTGAAATTTATATGGATGGAGAAATAATTGGTCAATCATCATTCATTATTGACAAATAGTTTTCTGTTTTATTTTGTTACGACATATAAGTTTTAAATTGCTATTTTTGCAAAATAAAATTTATTTCCAGTGAATAAAATTTCTTTTATAAAGAGTATTTCATTGAGCATAGTTAATGAGGAACAGCTTTTATTTAATGAAAGAAATATATCCCATGAAAATAATGTAGTTTTATTATCAGTACTATTATCAGTTATTTTGATAATAATAGCAAGGATTTTTTATCAAACCCCAGTACTTAATATATACAGAAATGTTTTGGCAGGAAATAAAAATGCAACAAATAGGGCTTTGTACGACGATGGGGTGTCTATTGGAAAGATATCTTCTATATTGTATATAATTGTCTTTTACAATACAATAAGTGCATTTATTTTTTCAATTATAGTTTATATTTATGAGGGGAGTCTTTTTGATAATGTTAATAGTAAATATCTTATAATTTATATTTTAATTTTAATGGTTTTTTTTCTATTGTTGAAAACAGTATTAATCTCTATACTGGGATTAATATTTAAAATTGAAAAAAGCATTATGGGCTACCTTAAATCATCTTCTATGATATTAAGAGCTTCCGGGATTTTACTAATTCCTGTTATTCTGTTATTCCCTTTCGTTAGCCAAGAAATTGCCGTAGTACTTATGTACATTGGGATAACGATACTTTTAATAGGTTTCATAATAAAAATAATTAAGGCATTTTTGTTTTCTTTTCAAATAAAACTTTCAATTCATTATACGTTTTTGTATTTTTGCAGTCTGGAAATTTTCCCGATTTTGATAATTGCGGATTATTTCAGGAGGATAGTTTAGAGTATTTTTTAATTAAAAACCATGTTAAGAGTGAAAATTAAGAGCATTCTAGTTTCTCAACCAAAACCTGAAAATAATAAGTCTCCATATTTGGATTTAGCTGATAAATTATCACTTCGGGTTGACTTTCGCCCTTTTGTGCAGGTTGAAAGTGTTTCAGTCAAAGACTTTAGAAAATCAAGAGTAGAGATTTCCGGACATACAGCAATTATTTTAACAAGCAGAACATCTGTTGATCACTTTTTTAAAATGTGTGAGAATCTTAAAATAATGGTAAATGATAATTGGAAGTTCTTTTGTTTGTCAGAGGCAATCTCTTTTTATCTTCAAAAGTATGTGGTTTACCGAAAAAGAAAAATTTTCTACAGTAATGGCATTTTTGACGATTTACTAAAAACAATTAAGCAGCATGCAGAGGAAAGTTTTTTGCTCCCTTTGAGTAATGTACATAAACAAGAAATACCAATAAAACTTGATGCAGCTGGAATTAATTACACAAAGGCTATTCTATATAAAACTGTTTGTGCAGATTTGAGTGATCTTAAAGATGTAAACTATGATGTGTTGGTTTTTTTCAGTCCATCTGGAATTGCCTCTTTAATGAAAAATTTTCCGGACTTTATTCAAAATGATACATGTATAGCAGCATTTGGACCAACAACAGCGAAAGCCGTTCAGAATCATGGTTTAAGGCTTGATATCCATGCACCTACATCTCAGTATCCATCTATGACAATGGCTTTAGAACATTTTATTACAGAGTATAATAAAAAAGAAAAGCTAAAAAAATAAGTACTCTTTCAATAATGCCTCAAAAATAATATCAAAGTATTATATATATAAAATGATTGCAGGCAACTCAAATAGCTTTAAAAAGTCTGAAAGGCTCTGCAAGACTATAGAAATAGACGTATTATTCGCAAAAGGAAAGTCTTTCAGAGAATATCCTTTAGTTGTTTATTACAAAATAAATGAGAATGAGGCGGGTGAACCAGTTAAGGTTTTTATTACTGTTCCCAAAAAGAGAATTTCAAAAGCTGTAAAACGAAACCTTCTAAAAAGAAGAATTAGAGAAGCATATAGAAAAAGGAAAAAAGAACTATTAAACCTCTGCATTAGTAAAAATATTTGCATAAATATAGCAATAATTTACTCCTGCAATAAGATTGAATCTTACAATATTCTGGAACAAAAAATAGTTCTATCTTTACAAAAAATTATTGATTTGTTGAAAATAGATTTAAAATGAAAAAGATTAAAAAACTAAAGTTATTATTGGTAATCCCAATATTTGCCATAATTGGACTTATCTCATTTAATGCATCATCAGATAGAGATAATGCTTTTGAGACAGTTAAACATCTTGATATTTTCTATAGTTTGTTTAAGGAGCTTAATTTATTTTATGTTGATGATATTGTACCTGGGGATATAATAAAAACAGGCATTGATGCAATGCTTAAAAGCCTTGACCCTTATACTGTTTACGTTCCTGAATCAAACATGGAGGAACTCCGAATAATGACAACAGGGAAATACGGAGGGATTGGAGCATTAATTAGAAAAAAGGGAGATTATGTTGTTATTGCTCAACCATATCAAGACAGACCTGCCGATAAAGCGGGACTTATTGCCGGAGATGTAATAATTGAAATTGATGGAAATAGCGTGAAAGACAAAAATGTCTCAGATGTCTCAGAACTTCTAAAAGGTTCTCCCGGGTCACAGGTAAAAGTAACTATCGAAAGACCCGGCACAAATAAATCAATAAATAAAACAATTATACGCGAAGACATTAAGCTTGATGCTGTACCATATTATGGAATACTAGAAAATAATATTGGTTATATAGCATTGAATAACTTTACAAATACTGCAGGATTAGATGTTAAAAATGCATTAACTGAACTTAAAAGAGAACATAAAATTGAATCTATAGTAATTGATTTAAGGGGCAATCCCGGAGGCTTACTTGTTGAGGCCGTAAAAATTGTTAACCTATTTGTTGATAAAGGGCAGGAAATTGTGAGTACTAGAGGAAAAGTAGCTCAGTGGGATAATGTTTATCGGGCGATTAGTGAACCTCTTGATAAAAACATTAAAGTTATTACTTTAGTTAACAGAGGTTCTGCATCAGCATCAGAAATTGTTTCCGGAGCCTTGCAGGATTTGGATAGGGGTGTAGTTATAGGACAGCAAACATTTGGAAAAGGTTTGGTTCAAACAACTAGAGATCTTGCGTATAACGGAATGTTGAAAGTTACAACTGCGAAATATTACATTCCTAGTGGTAGATGTATTCAGGCTTTGGACTACTCCCATAAAGATGAAGACGGAAGGGCTGTTAGAGTTCCCGACTCTTTGTTGGTTGAGTTTAAAACCTTGAACGGAAGGTCTGTGTATGAAGGAGGAGGAATAATCCCAGATATTAAAATCGATGAATCTATTCTTAGTAGTATCTCTATAAGTCTTTTGATGAAAAACTTAATTTTTGATTTTGCAACAGAATTTAAAATAGAGAATCCAGAGATTAAAAATCCTGAAGAATTTATATTTACGGATGAATTCTATCAAAAATTTGTAAATTTTTTGAAGGATAAGGATTTTGATTATGAAACCAGAACTGATGCAAAATTCAGAGAATTAGTAGAAATAGCTAAAAACGACAAATATTTTGAACGAGCTGAAGATGAATTTGAAAGTTTGAGGCTGAAACTTTCCCATGATAAAGATAAAGATTTGCAGGTATTTAAAGAAGAGATTACGGAATTGCTTAGTCAGGAGATTATTGTAAGATATTTTTATGAAAAAGGCGGAATTATTTTTAGTTTGCGCACAGATCCAGAAATTGCAAAAGCAATTGAGATATTGAGTAATGAACAGGAATACCAAAGAATAATTAAAGGAAAAAAATAAGTGGTATAGTATGGAAATTGTAGCTAGTGGAATTAGATCGACAGGAAAACTCCATTTAGGGAATTATTTTGGAGCAATCAAAAATTTTGTAAAAATGCAGGAAGAAAAGAACTGTTATTTTTTCATTGCTGATTATCATTCTTTAACCACACATCCAAATCCGGCCCACTTACATCAGAATGTTAGGAGAGTTTTGGTTGAATATCTTGCCGCAGGTTTAGACCCTGAATTGGCGACACTTTACATTCAAAGTGATGTTCCAGAGATATGCGAACTGTATTTATTACTTAATATGAATGCATATTTAGGTGAACTTGAGAGAACGACTTCTTTCAAAGATAAAGCTCGTCAGCAACCAGAAAATGTAAATGCCGGACTTCTGACATATCCTGTTTTAATGGCTGCAGATGTTTTAATGCACAATGCAAATAAAGTACCTGTTGGCAAAGACCAAGAGCAAAATCTTGAAATGGTGAGAAAGTTTGCTCGCAGATTTAATGGATTTTATAAGGTAGAATATTTTAAAGAACCTCTAGCATTTAATTTTGGAAATATATTAGTAAAAATACCCGGATTAGATGGTAGTGGGAAAATGGGTAAGACCGAAGGGAATGGTATTTTTCTATCTGATGATGAAAAAACAATAAACAAAAAAGTAATGCGAGCCGTAACAGATACAGGACCAACTGTTCCAAATTCTGAAATGAGCGAGTCTGTAAATAATCTTTTTACAATTTTAAAAGTAGTCTCAAGTACCGATACAGTAGAGTATTTCAGTGAAAAATATGCTTCGTGTGAAATTAGATACGGCGATCTAAAGAAACAATTAGCACAGGATATAAATTCCACTATTGCCCCGATAAGAGAGAGAATTCTAGAACTTGATTCAAATCATGAATATATAAGAAAAGTTGCAAAACTTGGTGCAGATAAAGCGAGAGTTAATGCTATTAAAACGATTAAAGACGTACGTGAAATAATGGGATTCAGGAACTTATAGTTTAAGAACATCCCGTGCATCCTCCCGAACATGGAGTGTGTTCTTTTATTTCAGAGTAGGTTGTTTCAATAACCGGTAGTTTAAGTCTTTTCCATTCAGAAATTCCCCCATCAAGATTATAAACATTTTTGTAATCTTGACGGTTAAAGAAGTTTGTGGCTTTCACACTATCATTTCCGGTATTACAAATTATTATTAAATCTAATTCTTTAGGAATAAATTCAATTTTTTCTGGAAGCTTATGCAATGGAATATTGAAAACATTTTGAAACTCAAAGTAAGTTTGCTTTGCTTGAAGTTCCACTCTTACATCGATTAGATATGCCTCTTCATTTTTCATTATTTCTAATGCATCTTGTGCAGATATATGTTTAACTCCCTCAAGATTAAACTTCTGCACTTTTGGTTCGTTGTAGTAGTTTATTGTAGCCATTTTGATTATTTATATATTAGCCAATTAAAGTTTTGTAAATCTATATTCCCTCCACTAACAATTATACACAGTTTTTTGTTCAAAAACAAATCCTTGTTATCAATTAAACATGCCAATGGAACAGCAGCAGAAGGTTCTACAACAATTTTAAGCCGTTCATACATAATTGTCATTGCTTTTAATATACTAATTTCACTGCAGCACAATATTTTATCAACGTATTTACGAATAATATTGAAATTCAATAGTCCAAGTGATGTTAGTAATCCGTCTGCAATGGTATCGGGATTAACGGAAGGGACGAGGTTGCCTGAATAAAAGGAATGATAGGCATCATTCGCATTTTGTGGTTCTGCACCAAAAACTGAAATAGAATCCGTCATAAGTTTTGTTGTAAGAGCAGTTCCTGAAAGAAGACCTCCTCCACCAACAGGAGTCATAATCACATCGAAATTCATTGAATTCATAAAAACTTCGTAAGATGCGGTTGCTTGACCAGTAATAATATGCTCATTATCATATGGATGTATGAATTCTGCCCTTGTTATGGATTTTACATTATGTGCTGTACTTTCTCTAGCTTGAAGGTTTGGTTTGCAAAAAGTAATGTTTCCTCCATAGCTTTTTACGGCATCAATCTTAACCTGTGAAGAGGTTTCAGGCATTATTATATAGGCAGGAATTCCTTGCATTTTGGCAGCAAGACTTAATGCTTGTGCATGATTACCTGATGAATGAGTAATAACTCCATTTTTTTGTTTTTCCTTTGGAAGACATAAAATCGCATTGGTTGCTCCTCTATATTTAAAAGCACCAACTTTCTGAAAATTCTCACACTTAAACGATATTTCACATGAAAATAATTCATTTATTGAATCAGACTTTAATATAGGGGTATTGTGTATATAAGGAGAAATTAGGCTAGAACATTCAATTATTTTATCTATATTAATCATGTAGTTGTTTATCAAGAAGGTAAGCAAATTATGGATAAAAAGCCTCGCTTATATGTTCAATTTCCGGAATATTGCCTCTAAAAATAATTGAAATAATATCGAAACGAGAAGTTCCACAATAGTCTTTTTCAATAATGTAAGCTTCAGCAGCTTCAATAAGAAACCTTTGTTTAGATTTAGTAACAAATTCTTCAGGGTTTCCCCAATAATCATCAGTTCTTGTTTTTACTTCAACGAAAACAAGAGATTCTCCATCTTTGGCGATTATATCTATTTCCTTCTTTTTATATCTCCACGAAGATTCCAATAACGAAAAGCCTGAACTTATTAAATAATCTTTAGCAATTTCTTCTCCTTTCTTACCCAAGAGGTTGTGTTCTGCCATTATATTATTATATCTGAAAGAATTTATAATATATTAAGAAAAAACGTTTTGTTGGGATCTATTATCATATGAGGTGTATTTAAATTATTTACTTACTAATATTTTTACTATTTTACTTGTTTTATTATCGCTGATTAATCTAGCAAAATAGACTCCGTTGTTCCAATTGCTACAGTCAATAACAATTTTATTTTCTTTATTTTTAAGTTGTATTTTTGCAACTACTGTTCCCAACACATTATATACTTCAACTATTGAATTCCCCATACCTGTTGTTTCCAGATAAAACATGTTCTTTGCAGGGTTAGGATATACAGATATTTTGTGCATCTGTGTTTCTGGGATACTATTGGATGAGGGAACAACAAAATTTACAGTATAAGTTACGGCATCTTCAGGATTATCATCATTAAAAATTGTATATTCAATTGTAGTAGTACCTTCATTGGGTCCTGGTTGATAATAAAGGGTTAGCATGTTAGTAGTCACATTGGGCTCTAACTGGAATGGATTAACCAAAACCATTGTTGTTGGAAGAACACAAGCTCCTGATGGTATGCAAAAGAAATCACTTGATTCATCAACTTTTTGAATATATTTCTTGCTAATTTTTGTATTCAATGAGTTTTCAGTATTATTTCTAATACGATATTTAAACTCTATACTTTGATTTATATTTGTGTAAACATCGAGTGTTTGACCTGAAATTACCTCGTTATTTTCATTTAAGATGTCGTATGACTGAGAAACGCTTGCAAGATGAAGAAAGCAAAAAGAAATTAGAAAAGGGATAATTATTTTCATAACATTAAAACGTTTTAATAAGAAATCAAAAATACAAAAAAAATAGAAACTGCACAAAATTATTTAACAATTTGAGTACTCATAAACATAAATGGAGCATAGATTATATCATTTTTAGTTGTTCTCTTTAGTATTTTAGTAAGAAAATACAGAAATAGATGACAGAAAAATTGCAATTTATTTATGTAATAAATATATTTTATATTTTAAAAACATTAAAAAGTCTAAAATACTAATTCTTCTCGTCATGATATAATTAAATGACTTTACTTTACATATAGTTGAATATTAAATTATTAAATCTTATGAGTATGAAAAAGGCATTATTTATTTTGATAGGTTTATTTGTTTTTTCTAGTATGTTTGGACAACAAAAACAAGAATTTATTTGCAGTTTCGAAACGGAGAAAGGTATTTCAGGTGACAAAGCCCTTACATGGGGAATTGCCGGAGATTTTACTGCTACGGACATTAATGGAAATGTTCATCATTTGCAATCTTATCTTGATGCAGGTAAACATGTTATTATTGACTTTTCTGCAGTATGGTGTGGTCCATGTTGGACATTACATCAATCGGGGAAATTAGATGATTTACATAATAATTATGGACCAGACGGAACAGACGAATTGGTAGTTTTATGGGTTGAGATTCAGGGAGCTCCTTTAAGTTCTATTCAGGGCGGAGGGAATTCCCAAGGAGACTGGACTCATGGAGGGACATGGCCTATCCCAATTATTAGTAATTCTTCGATTATCAACAACTTTATGGATCTTTATGATGGATATGTGCCGAGAGTTTATATGGTGTGTCCTTCAGGATATTTTAAAAATGTCACATCTCAAATTAACGGAGGAAGTGCACTGACAGTTTATAATCAACTTGGTACTTGTCCTATTTCAGGAGATATTCCTTTGGTTGAGATTCTTTCCCCAATACAGGCATTTATGGGAGCAGAAATAGAATTTTCTACAAAGGTAGTAAGCGTTGATCCGATTACAGAGTATAATTGGACATTTCAAAATGGAAATCCTTCGACATCAAATGAAGCTAATCCTGTGGTTGTGTGGAATACGGAAGGAAATTTTTCGATCACTCTTACTGTGTCAAATATTAATGGGCAAAGTTCTTTAAAGACCAAATCAATCAATGTTGTTGATTGCTCTGAGCCAGTTAGTGTCTTTCCATGGACAGAAACTTTTGAGGAAACATCTGATTCCAGAAAGTGTTGGACTCAAGTTCAAGAGCAAGGAGATCATGTTTGGACTTATGCAACAGGAGCAGGAGCAGGAGCAATTACAACTGCATATCAGGGAACTCGCAACGCCAGATTTACTTCATCTAGTGGAGGTCCTTTTATTACAAAATTAGTTACGCCGATAATTCATCTAGATTCAGACTATTCATATACTCTTGATTTTTGGCATGCCCAAGAATTTTGGTCTCCAGATCAAAACGAACTAAAGGTATATTATAAAACTTCGCAATCATCAAATTGGGTTCAAATCGCGCATTATTCAACGAATGTTGCAAGTTGGACTAATAGACAAATGGAATTGCCAAATCCGACAGCGACTTATCAACTAGCATTTGAAGGAATTAATAAATGGGGCAGAGCAAATGTTCTGGATAATGTAAGAATTACAAAAAATGCATCCACAGATGTAACCGAACTATTTGCAAACAAAATATCTTTGTATCCAAACCCAGCCGAAAACCAGTTTACAATAGAAAATGCAGAAGGAGCTTTGATTAGTATTTATAATATTGCAGGACAAAATGTTATGAATATTTTTATCGATTCTAACACAGTAAATATTGATATGTCTTCATTTGAAGCCGGGACATATTTTTTAAATATTGTTAAAGAAAGCAAGACTACTAACAAAAAATTAGTGATAATTAAATAGCCTTGATATTAATAATACGATAGCAAGGTTCTAATTTGCTATCGTATTATCTAATTTTGGTTCAATAATTGTAAAAATATGTAATGTTTAGTTATTTTTACATTTTAAAAGAAAAATTATGAAAAGATTAGCATTATCATTATTTCTTGTGTTAGCTATTATTAAGTTAAGTGCACAGGAAATACCTTCAGTTACAATTAAAGATTTAAGTGGAAAAAATGTTAATTCCGTGAACATTATAAAAAACAACGGAAAACCTGTTTTATTAAGTTTTTGGGCAACATGGTGTAAGCCTTGTGTTCAGGAACTAGCCGCTTTTAACGAAGAACTTCCAGACTGGGAAAGTGAATTTGGATTAAAAATTATTGCGATTTCAACGGATAATGCTCGCAGTACAAACCGAGTTGCTCCTTTTATTAGTGGACAAGGATGGGATTTCGATGTTTATCTTGATGCCAATAATGATTTTAAGAGAGCGATGAATGTTGGAAATGTTCCTCATACCTTTCTCCTTGATGGTGAAGGAAATATTGTATGGCAACACACAGCATATATGCCCGGAGATGAAAAGAAAGTTCATCAAGAGTTATTAAAATTAAAAAAGAAAAAATAAACATTTAACTAATTGAAATGTATAAAAAAACTTTATTGACACTTTACCTTTTGGGTATAGTGTCATTTTTTATTAAAGCCCAAGAATCAGGACACGGAAATTTTAGCGGCAATTTTCAGGGCGATTTTCAATATTATCTTGATGATGCGAAAATAGGAGCTTTTTCAGTAAGAGAAAAAGTACTAATGAACACTTATGCAAACTTTACATATAATATTGGTAATTTTTCTGCAGGAGTAAGATATGAAGGCTACATGAATACAATGCTTGGGTTCCCCAATCAAGCAGGAATTAATGACGGAGTTGGTTTTCCATACCGCTGGGCAATGTATAATGCGAAAGAATTTGAGTTTACAGTCGGAAGTTTTTACGAACAATTTGGCAGTGGCCTAGTTTTAAGAACCTACGAAGAAAAAATGCTTGGAATTGACAATGCCCTTGATGGAATAAGAATTAAATATAAGCCTCATGCGGGTATAGTTCTTACGGGATTAGCAGGATATCAAAGGTTTTATTGGGAAAATTGTGAAGGAATTGTTAGAGGATTTGATGCTGATTTTCAGCTTAACGATATGATTAAAGCTTTTGAAGAATCAGATTTAGTTATGGGTTTTGGAGGAAGCTTCGTAAGTAGATTTCAAAAAGATAACAATCCTGTTTATATTCTTCCTGAAAATGTCGGAGCATCAGCTGCAAGAGTTAATTTGAGGTACAAAGGAGTTAATCTGGTGACAGAGTATGCAACAAAGATAAATGACCCTTCTGCAGATAACAATTTTATTTATAAAGGAGGGGAAGCTTTTTTAATTAATACGACATATTCGGGTCAGGGTTTAGGTGTTATGCTGGAAACAAAATGGGTAGATAATATGAGCTTCAGGTCAAACAGAAATGCAGGACTCACAGACTTAAATATTAATCAACTACCTGAAATTGCTAAAAGTCATGCTTATGCAATGCCTGCTTATTATCCTTATGCTACTCAGGCAAACGGAGAGTGGGGTGTGCAAGGAGAAATTATGTATAGGTTTAAAAGAAACACAAAACTTGGAGGTAAATACGGAAGTACAATATCGCTGAATTATTCTCGTGTGCATAATATAGAGAAAAATCCAATAAATGACTCAATCATAATCGGAGCATCTGGGACATTAGGTTATAAAACAAATTTTTTTAGTATTGGAGAAGAGTTGTTTTTTCAAGATATTAATCTAGAGTTTTCAAAAAGGTGGACAAATAAAATTTCATCAAATATTATTCTGATGAATTTATTTTATAATTATGATGTGATGAGAGGCGTAAAAGATTACGATGACGTTTTTGCAAATATTGCTGTTGCAGATGTTACTTATAAATTTACTCCTTCTATTGCGTTACGAACAGAATTACAAGGTATGTGGACAAAACAAGATAAAGGAGATTGGGCTAGTTTGTTATTTGAACTTTCAATTCCAAACTGGTTTTTCACTATTTATGATTACTGGAACTATGGAAATCCAAATGCAGACTTCAGGACTCATTATTTGAACTTTGGCTTTGGACATGCCAAAGGTGCCTCCAGAATCGCACTTAGTTACGGAAAGCAGAGAGAAGGGGTAATGTGCATTGGTGGTGTTTGTAGAGTTGTTCCGGCATCAAATGGGTTAATGTTATCAGTGTCTTCAACATTTTAATATAATTAATTATGTTTAGAAAATTTTTATTTGTTTTAAGTCTGTCTTTTTTAATTGTATGTCAAGGTGGCTGTGACAAAATTGAAGAACCATATTTAGAAGAGGGAAGTACGATTTGGAATGGACGAAAAATTCTTATATATGACTTTACTGGTCATAAATGTGGGAATTGTCCCAGAGCACATAGACTTTTGTTTGGATTCAAGAACCTTTTTAATAATGCAGTAATTCCAATTGCAATACACGGAACTTTTTTTGCAATGCCAGATAATCATCCGGAAGGAAGATTGGCATATGACTTTAGAACTTTAATCGGAGATATTTTAGCCGGAAGGGACTTTAGTACAGATGGGTATTACGGAGAGATGAACCTTCCTATAGGTCTTGTAAATAATTTGGCAAAAGAAAGTTTAAAACCTGATGCCCTGTGGGCAGAGGAAGTACATAAATTTATAAGCACTTACCCTGAATTTGATATTAGAATTTATAATTCATACTGTTCATTAGGAGATAATATAATTACTGAAATTTTTGTTGAAACTCTGATTGCAGGAAGCAGAAACATCCATTTAAATGTTTTAATTATTGAAGATGGAATAGTGCAGTGGCAGACTGATTATGCTCAATCTCCAAGTTATGTTGAAAATTATATGCACGATCACGTATTAAGAGATGGTTTTACCGGACCTTTCGGAGTAGCAGTAAATGAGAATAATAATAATTTAACTGTCGGAAAAATAATACAAAGAGAATATTCAAGGCAAATAAATCAAGAATGGAATAAAGAAAACTGCTCTGTAGTTGCATTTATATATGATTTTGACACAAAGGAAGTATTGCAGGCAGAGATTTTGAATTTTCCACAATTATGAAAGGTCTTATTATTTTAATAATATCAATTTTTTACACTTTAATTCTTTCTTCACAGGATTTTTATGGAGGAATTAAGGCAGGACTAGTTGCCTCTCAAGTTGATGGAGACAGCTATGGTGGATTTAGAAAGATTGCGCCATTTGCTGGTTTGTATGTCAGAAATACTTTTAACGAAAGGTGGGGGGGACAGCTTGGAATTGATTATAAACATAAGGGAAGTAAAGATGTTCGTAAACGAAATGGAATTACCATTAGCTATTATGAAATAAGGCTTGACTATATTGAAGTCCCCGTACTAGCAACATATAAGCTAAATCGGTTTAGGATTCCATCATTATTTGATATAGAGATACCAAATGATTTTTTTATCGAAATAGGTGTTTCATATGCATATTTATTAAAAGCAACAGAAAATTTCGGAGACGGAGATTTTCTTCCGCAGGGGAGAGAATTTAAAAACTATGACATTTCTACACAGGCGGGAATTATTTACAGGTTAAGTGATAGGTGGCTTGCAAATTTAAGATGGTCATACACTTTTTTTATGTTTCCAATTCGTAACCATCCTGGCAATCAAACATTTTGGGTTAATAGGGGAGAATACAATAGAAATATTAATTTGTCTTTAATGTATGAGTTTTAATGCAGACTAAAAAGAAAAATATTGTCGTTGCAATTACCGGTGCAAGCGGGTCTATTTATGCCAAAGTGTTTATTGAGAAACTTATTGCTCTAAACTTGGATACTGACATTTCTGTAATATTTTCTGAAACAGGAATCAAGGTTTTTGATTTTGAAATAGGCGAAATTTTTTTTCAAGATCTCCCTGTAAATATTTATGATAATAGTGATTATTATGCTCCATTTGCTTCGGGTTCATCCTCTCCTGAAGCTATGATTGTTATACCATGTACAATGGGTACTTTGGGCAGAATAGCAAACGGCACTTCTGATAATCTTATCTGCAGAGCCGCCGATGTAGTGCTTAAAGAGAGAAAGCAACTTATAGTTGTGCCTAGGGAAACTCCATTTAATCTTATACATATAAAAAACATGGAGCGAATTACACTTGCCGGAGGAATTATTTGTCCTGCAAGTCCTTCTTTTTATTCGAAGCCTGTGTCAATTGAAGATTTAGTGGCAAGTGTTTGCGATAGAATACTTGACATTTTGGGGTTCACTCACAAATCATTTAGATGGGGACAGTGAAGTAATCCTTTTGCAGGGTTTGTCATGAAATTTGCATCACTCGCGCCAGCCCGTCCTTAAGGCAAATTTCCCGCCAAACCCCATAAATCATAATCTATTTCAAAAGTTTCAATTTTGCTTCAACCTGTGAAAGAGTTATTTGTGCTGATTTCTTTTTGATTTGAAGAGCATTAATTTTTGCTTCTAAATTATCAATTACTTCTTTACTTGTGTTTTGACTTGTTTTTGACTGCAGAATGGCATTCTCTAGACTTGAATTTTCTGTGCGCAAATTTCTAAGAGATAACTCAGACTTTTCAACTTTATCTTCTACTCCAAGATTTTTACTGATGTTTTGAGATTCTTTTTCAATCGTTTTATTGTTTTTTGAAATAGATTTTTCGTTTTTACGAGCAGCTTTTCTTTGAGCTTTTAGATTTTTTTCACTTCTTTTTTTCTCTCGATTTAGTTTTTTTAGATTTTTTTTAGAATCTTTAATGTATCCCGGAAGAAAATCACTATAATATTCTGAAACAAATAATTCAGCGAAATCCATCATATTTGTCATTTCTTTCGGAAATTTTTCTGAATTAATATAAACATCATATCCTAATTTATATGCCATATTGAAAGAGACATCGGCTCCGTCTGTAAATGTATATAACATCAAATCCCCGCGTTTATCTGATATTCTGTGTATTACTATTTCATTTACATATAAAATGTCGTCTTTTTCCTTTACACGTTCATTGAAGTTTTTTCTGATATATAACGACCAGGCTTTGTCAACCGACTGCTTATCTCCTTTCAAAATGCTTCTTACTACATTAGTTGATACTCCATTTATTAACATTTCTTCTTCGCTAAAATTTATAAATGAATTTTGAGCAAATAAACTCAATGATAAGAAAAGCAGACAACTTAGAATTATTAATACTTTATTCATAGCAAATCATTTTGTTTGGTGAGAAAAATACAAATATATGATAAAATCAATTGTAAAATCAAAATAAAATCAAACATATTCGAAAAAGAATAACGGTGATTTCAAGATATTTTAGGCAAATCTGAGTTACACTCTGTATTAAGCCCTAGCTTGCAAAACTATGCTTTCGCCAAAACAGCTATACTAAGCTTCAAGTCTTTCGCATTAAGAAGTATTTCTCCGCAAGCTTCAAGAGTGCTTCCGGTTGTAATTACATCATCAACAAGCATGACATGCTTACCTTCAATTTTTTCGGGAAGAGTTAGGACAAATTTCCCAGAAACATTATTCCATCTTTCTTCGCGAGTCATCTTGGTTTGTGTCTGTGTATATTCATTTCTAATCAAAATGTCAGTGAGGACTGGAATATTTAATATTTCTGAAATGCCCTTCCCGATCATTTCACTTTGATTATATCCTCTTTCTTTAAGTCGTTTTGTGTGCAGAGGCACAGGAATTATTATATCGACATCATTATAATTCCCTGACTTTAGCATTTCCGCCCCAAGCTCTCTTCCCAATAAAATACCAATCTCGGGTTTATGTTTGTATTTAAGTCCGTGCAAAAGCTTTCTGAATCGGCTGCCTTTTTGGAAGGTAAATAAAGCAGTGGCTTTTTCAAGTTTAATTCTTCCTGCGAACATATTTATGATTATATTATCAGTATCCTTACAAAAATCTGTTCGTGGAAGGTCATAAAGGCATTTTATACATATGGTTTTTTCATTTTGAAGTAAGGTGGAGCCACAAGAATCGCATACATGCGGAAAAAACAGAAACAAAAAATCTTTTATAAAACTAATTATAATCACAATGTAGAATTTTAGTCAAAACTACAAATTGTTAGATAATATTGAAGCGGAAAAACAAAATCTTTAGAAAAAAGTTTATATTTGTGTATAAAGATTATTTAATTAAAAAAAGATTAATATGAAAAAAATATCATTGTGTATAGTATTGTGTTTAGCTACCGGATTTTTGTTCTCGCAAAGAATTGTAGTGAGAGAGACAACAGAAAAAATTGGAGGAGGAACCAATAATGCCTTTGTGGTTCAAATATTTGAGGTAAATCAAAAAGAAGTAGAAAAGGAGTTTAAGAAATACTTAAAAACATATAAGGCAAAATTATCATCGAGTAGAGGCGAGATTATTGGGAGGAAAGCTAATATTGCATCCATTAGCGACAGACCGGTTAATGTTTTTGTTAAAATTAGTTCGACTAAAGACAATTCTGTTGAATTAACAGCTGCATTTGATTTAGGAGGCGCATTTTTATCTTCTGGACTTCATTCTTCGCAAGCAGATAGAGTAAAGGAAATTCTTAGAAATTTTTCAAGAGATTTAACATCAAGTAAATATAATGTGATTTTAAAAGAACAAGAACAAGAAATTAAAAAACTTGAAAAGCAATTTAACAGAAATACAAGAGAAAAATCGAGCCTTGAAAAGGAAAATAAAAACTTGAAAAGTAGAATGGAAGATAACGAAAAGAAAATAGAGAGACTCGATAAGGATATAAAAGAACAGGAAAAAGACTTGAAAGAAAAGAAAGATGTTTTCGAAAATAAAAAGAAAGAAGCAGGTCGCATAAGATAGTCCTTTCATCATTTTATATTTTTTTCTTTCTTGGATTAATTCTATCTTTGGACAGAATTTAATTAAGTATATATGAAATTTGGAGTTGTTATTTTCCCTGGATCGAATTGCGACCATGATATGATTTATTCTCTTGGAGAAATACTTGATCAGGAAGTAGTTGAGTTGTGGCATAAAGATAAGGATTTAAAGAATTGCGATGCAATTGCTATCCCGGGAGGATTTTCTTATGGAGATTATTTAAGATCCGGAGCAATTGCAAAATTTTCTCCAGTGATGGATAGTATTATTGAGTTTGCTAATAACGGCGGATTTGTTTTTGGAGTTTGTAACGGTTTTCAGATTTTATGTGAATCGGGATTACTTCCAGGAGTTCTTATGCATAATAATAATCAAAAATTTGTTTGTAAAAATCAATTTATACGTGCCGAAACAACAGACTCTGCAATGACATTACTAACGGCTAAAGAAAAACCGCTTAAAATACCTGTTGCTCATGGAGAGGGCAGATACTATGCGTCGGAGGATGTTCTTAAGGATATGCTTGCCAATGATCAAATTATTTGGAGATATTGTGATGAAAACGGCAGACTAACAGAAAACAGTAATCCCAACGGATCGGTTATGAATATTGCTGGTGTTTGCAACAAAAATAGAAATGTCTTTGGTATGATGCCTCACCCAGAGAGAGCGGCAGATCCTGAACTTAAAAATACAGACGGATTAGTTATCTTAGAATCAATAGTTAAATACCTGAAAATCAAAAAGGGAAATAAATAAAAAAACTCCCTAATAAATCAGAGAGTTTTGGGTGAATGATGGGATTCGAACCCACGACCCTCGGAACCACAATCCGATGCTCTAACCGACTGAGCTACAATCACCATTTTTATGGCTACAAATATAAATAAATATTTTATACGAACAATAATTTTAATTGATTTTCAAACGAAAAACTTGTCAAACTTATCTTATTACCATCGGTAACTGTAACCTGAACATTGTACTCGCTAGATTGTGTGTAAATATGCACTGGGTCTTTTACGAATGCAGTACCACCATTGCCAAAGTTCCACTCCCAATTATCATCGAATAAACACTATTAAAAATAGTTTTTTCATAAGCCTGAAATTAGTTTTGTTGGAATACCATTTTTATTTCATCAACTTTTACTCCGTCAATTATCATGATGCAGTTATAAATACCTGATATCCAGTTGTCTGGCATTATCTGTAAAGTGTGCTCGCCTTGTTGCAACTGGTAGCTTGCAATATTTCTACCAAGCATATCATAGATCATTATTCTTCCCTCAGAATTCTCTGGCAAGTAATAATTAATCAATGTTGCTTTGAAAAACGGATCGGGGAAATTATCTTCCATCCATGCATCAGTTTCAGGTAAAACAAAATCATTTATTGGAAAATCGGGTAAGTTAACGGTTTGTGTTTGGCGTATTTCTATATCATCAATATATAGATTAAACATTTGTACATTACTGTAACATAGGAATCCAATGTAATAGAATCCGTATTCTTGCACACTAAAATCTGTTTCTGCCATTATCCAAGTTTCGTTTGTCAGTCCGGGTAAGTCAAAAATTTGTTGTATCATTTGAGAAGAATTAGCAGCCATTCCTATACTTATTGAGAGGTTTTCGACCCATTGAGAAGATTCAATTTTGTGATAAAAGACAAGAGAATATTTGGCAGGGAAAGGTTCTAAATAAATGCATTTTGTAAAAAACCAGTCATCAGCAGCATTGAAATCACTATATTCATATCTCATACATCCATTTTCTATATTTCCGGATGAAGGGAAAAATTTCCAGTACCGGTCATCTTGGTTAGTATTTTCTATAGTCCATCCGGCTAAACTTTCTGCATTATCAAATCCTTGAGTAAACGTGTTATCAGGATAAACAACAAATGCTGCATTTCTATTTTCAACTAAAGAATAAAGGGTGTCATTGGTATTATCATAGTCGTCATCTAACGAAGTCCATACTTTTAAGGTATAAATTTCATATTCGCTAAAATCTGCAGGAATATCAAAAGAAAATAATACAATCTCTCCGGGGGCTATACTTTCTAAATATGTTTGGGATATAGTTTCGCCATTATTTATCGAATAATTTATAGGAATTTCATATAGTAATTGAGAACATAAATTTTGAAGTTCGACAGAAATATATTCTATCCCAAGTTCACAATCGGATTGCGGGCTAATTATTGCCTTAACCATTATATCTGTCTCGTTAAGCTCAACAATTGAAATATTCCCAAGTTCAATCGCCAAATTATTGGCTTGGCTAAAGCAGTGCCATCCAAAATAATAATCAGATGTTTCCTGTACTGTAAAAATTGCAAATGCTTCTTGTGGTTCATTATTATTAATATTATCAATTCTAATAAGTTCTGAGTTCATCTGTATGGATTCAGGAGCATTTCCAATATGCAGTTTTAAATTATGGTACCAATAAGTTCCGGTAGATTTATAAGTAAATGAGATTTTGTATAATTTGTTTTGTTCAAGATTAATACATTTAGAAAACATCCAATCATCAGCAATATTTTCATTGCTTGTATAATACACTCCCTCATTATTATATTCCATAATTCTCCATGTATTACCATCTTGATTGGCGTCTTCTGTTAACCATCCATTGATATCTTCTCCATGTGTAAAATTAATATCATACGGTATGTCGGAACATAGCACATTTATAAGTTCTGTTACAAATTTATTATTATCAGCATACTCGTCACAATCAAGTTGAGAATTAAATTCAATATGGAATGTGCCTCCGGGAATTTGGGAAAAATCATAGGTTTGATTAAATTCATAAATTAGGGAAGAGTAGGCTTCTATTGTTTCAGTAATAATTTCTTCGGCAATTAGATTTCCGTTAACAGAATATGACACAGGAATATTTGAAAGATTTTCATTACTAAAGTTATTAACAAGGATTGAAATAGGAACTTCTTGTGAAAAAGTCATATTTGGCGGTGAAATCATATCTCCAATACTTACGTCGCATATTGCAGTTGGGAAAATGTTTATCACAGCCATATTTTGATTCGAGTATATAAAATCGCCCATTAAAAAGTAAGCATTAGCCGTCCCGTCCCATCCCCAATTAAAATGAAGATAGTCATTATCGTCATATCCATCACACACCCAAGCGTGTCCATCCTCAGGAATAATATTAGAGAAGCCTGCATATAGTAAAGGCATTCCGTTATCAATTTGGTTTTTTAATAAGTTTATCCATTCTTGGTTAGAATAGTTACTTTTCACAACATATTGTCCGTTAGGAGAATAATCAAAAAAGTTAACCAAAGGATTCGAACTAATATGTGCCCCGGAACTTGTTGCAGTATATTGCATTTCATATGCAACGCCAACGTGATACATCAGAGTTGCGACAGCATTATTATTAATAAGGACCTGTTCCGGCATATCACTCCATAAATAATTTGTATTTGCAAAATCTGCGGATAGTTCTCCGTATAAAAAACTATTATATGAGTGTGAACCGGTTCCAATTTGAGGATGCGACCAGTATTTCATTATTTGAGCAACAGCAGTTGCAACGCAACCAGTAACAGTATGACCACACGGTCCGTTATTATCTTCAGGGCATAATTCATTATAATAGCAAGCCTGCCCCCAAATTGTACTGAGAAGAGGAGAGGACTTTATTTTTGAAAAATTACTGGGTTCTGAAAATAATAAATCAATCCATTCTTTTTGCGCAATATTATTTGTAGTTTGTTTTTCTTTCGAATAAGCTATGTCTTCAGAAACTTGATTTAGCCAGTAAAGTGCATTATTCGGAAAATTCTGTAAATTGTGCATACCATAAAAAGAGTAGGCAATAATTGGGGTATAATTATACTCTAACGAGATTGCAATAAATCCATCCTGCTCAAAAGAAAACATTGCTATAGTTTCTGTATTGTTTGCGTGAAGGATTCTTGAGGCGGAAATATTAGCGTTTTTTCTAGGATTGTTATGCTTATAGAAACTTTTAGCTGCTGTTTCTGCTTCACTAATAGTGATTTGACTATAGCTTGAAAAAAAAATAAATAGCAAAAACAATGAAAAGAGGAAAGAAAAAATTGAGGGTTTAAGCAGGTTAATAATCTTCATGAGATAATAATTTAGGTTAAAAACAAAAATAACCAAAAATATTATGCAGACTTATTACTCAGATAGTTTAAATGTTGCTTAATGAAAAAAATCAGGCTTCAGAAACTTTGAAATGATATGATTCAATTATTGGGTTTGACAATAATTTTTTACATAATTCATCAATTTCAATTTCAGCTGCAGCAATATTATCAGCCACAATTTCTACCTCAATATGTTTACCAATTCGAACATTTTCCAATCCTTTATATCCAGCTTTTGTTGCACTGTTTTTCACGGCTTTTCCCTGTGGATCCAGTAATGCTTTTAATGGCATTATGTCAATTTCTGCGATGAATTTCATGTTTTCTGTTATGTTTATATTTAAATAATAAGTTTCTGATTATTGAGAGGCTAAGATATAAAATTATTATCATCGCTAGTGCAATTGCCCCAAATATTATCAACAAAAACACAGAGCAGATGATTAGAATCATTTGCCAAATAAGTCTATCACTTCTGACAATACTGAATTTTAGAGAGAATAGTCGGATATTGGAAATCATCAATATGCAAAGGGCAATTATTAAGGGGAGTAAAAAATACTGGTTATTTATTAGTTCTACAATTGCGTTACTTTCTGCCTCTGAATAATATATTACTGATATTAAGAAAAGGGCAAAAGCAGGAGTGGGGAGACCTGCAAATTCTTTTACCTGACTTATATCAATATTAAATTTTGCTAATCTCCATGCTGCAAATACTACAGGGAGAAATGCCAACAAGGAAAAGTATTCTGGAAATATCTGATTTTTAGTTATAAAATTGTATAGCAAGGCTGAAGGGGCAAATCCAAAACTTATTAAGTCTGAGAGAGAATCTAGTTGTTTTCCAAACTCTGATACAGCATTTAATAGGCGTGCAGCCATTCCATCTAAAAAGTCGAAAACAGCAGCAATAATTATTAAAACAACAGCATATTCTATATTACCTTCAAATGCAAATACTGTTGCAATGCTCCCGCAAAACAAATTTAGTGCAGTTATTATAGAAGGGATATATTTTTTAAAATTTGACGGCATCAGCAAAAAAATGAGTATTTTAGCAATATTTAACTAATTATTTAGTTATTTTGATACAAAATTTAATGTCAATGAAACTAAGGACAAATTTAATATTAATTATTATATTCTCTGCACATTGTTTGTTTGCTCAAATTGCTCCTAAATACAGTAATGAATTTCTTGCGATTGGTGTTGGGGCGCGTTCTTTGGGTATGGGAGGAGCAGTTTTGAGTTCTGTAAGTGATATAAGTTCTGTTTACTGGAATCCTGCAGGACTTACAAAACTTGACCGAAATATGGAAATTGGAGCAATGCATTCGGAATATTTCGCAGGAATTTCTAAATATGATTTTCTTGGAGCATCATATAGAATTGATGAAAATTCGGTTGCGGGAATTTCAATGATTCGTTTTGGTGTGGACGACATACCTAATACTCTTGACTTGTTCGATAGTGATGGTAATATCCGATACGACAGAATAACGTCTTTTTCTGTAGCAGACTACGCTTTTCTGTTTTCGTACGCAAGAAAACTGCCTATTGAAGGATTGTCTGTTGGAGGAAATGTGAAACTAATCCGCAGAAATGCAGGGGACTTTGCTAATGCATGGGGATTCGGATTTGATGTTGCTGCAATGTATGAGTATAAAAATTGGAGATTCGGAGCTAATTTTAGAGATGTTACAAGCACTTTCAATGCATGGCAGTTTAATCAAGACTTACTTAGAGATGTATTTTTGGAAACCGGAAATGAAATCCCTGAAAACGGGCTAGAGATTACTTTGCCACGATTATTGCTGGGTGCAGGATATTTATTTACAATTAAAGAAATTTTTACAATTGCACCGGAAATCGTGCTGAATACAACTTCGGATGGGAAAAGAAATACTCTTCTAAAAACCAATCTCATAAGTATAGACCCTGCATTTGGATTTGAACTTGGATATAACGATATAGTTTTTGCCAGAGGAGGAGTTTCTAATTTTCAGTTTATTCCTGACTTTGACCAAACGCAAACACTTTCATGGCAGCCTAATATCGGGGTGGGGATTAAGTTCCATGGGTTAAGGATAGACTACGCATTGACAGACATCGGAGACCAAAGTATAGCATTATATTCTCATATATTTTCGCTTAGCTATACTTTTAATACCGAAGGACTTTTTGCTAAATCATCCAATTGATATTTTAATTTTTTGTATTTTTATGATTTATGAGAATAGAAATACATAGAATCTTATCTGTAGTACTTGTTTTAATAATCTTGTACAGTTTATCATATTCACAACAGTATAATAATTATTGGATTAATTATAATCAAGAGTATTATAGAATTGCAATACATGAGGACGGGCTTTATAAAATCAGCTATCAAGAATTGCAAGCAGCTGGAGTACCTGTAGGCTCAATTGATCCGCGAAACATTCAGGTTTTTCATAATGGAGAAGAACAGCACATTTATATTAAAGGAGAAAGCGGAACCGGAATTTTTGACCCTGGAGGGCATATCGAATTTTATGGTAAAAGGAACAGAGGAGAGCTAGACCTTATTTTTTTTGATAATCCCCAAAGTCAGGTTAATCCGGATTATAGTTTTTATAGCGATACCTCATCATATTTTCTTACTTGGAATAATTCCACCTCAAACCGAAGAATAAATTATTTAGAAGATCTTGATTTTAGTGCATATATAGAATTCGCACCCAATTATTGTTACAGAAAAATTAGAACAAATTACACAGGAACTTTTTATTGGGGTTCTTCACGGGCTTTATTCACTAGTGGGGAAGGATATTTTGATAACCTTGTGATAACAGAAACTACAAGCAGAACAAAAACAATTCAAGTTCCAAACCTTTTTCAAAGTTCTGCGGCAGTAGAGCTTGAACTTGCTGTTGTAGGAGTGCCTGCGAGTAGCATAACGTCAAATGTTCCACACCACTTAAAAGTACAGATTAATGGGAATTTGCTTATCGATGCAACTTATAATGGATATCAATTTGTTAGAAGGCAACTCAGTATTCCTTCTGCAGACTTAGGATCATCTATTAGCTTTGTGTTTTCAAGTAATGATATCACACAGCCAGATGTAACTGACAGAAACGCTGTGTCATATATTGAGATTAAATACCCTCACAATTGGTCTTTTACTAATACAACATATTATGAAATTTATTTACCAGAGAACTCATTAACGACAAAAGATTACATAGAAATATCAAATTTTAATTTTGGTTCAGAGGTATTCATATATGATTTAAGAAATCATAAAAGAATAAAAACTCTCATTCAGGATAATATAATTAAAGCACTAATTCCTAATACAGAATCAGAACGATTAATAGCCATAGTTAATGCAAATAGCTATAAGCCTGTTGAGGGGATTTATAAAATCAGTGGAAATAATAAGTTTGTAGACTATACAAGCCAAAATCCTGAAACAGACTATTTTATCGTCACTCATAATTCTCTTGTCACATCAGCAAATCAATATGCTAATTACCGAAACAGTTTAGGCTTTAAAGCTATCGTTGTGGATATTGATCAGCTTTATTATCAATTTGCTTTTGGAGTTAAAAAACACCCATCAGCAATTAGAAGTTTTTGTGATTATGCTTTTAGTGTGAATAATCGTCCGGCATATCTTTTTCTTATTGGGAAGTCTATCCATTCTAGATTAATTCGAAATAATGTTGGGAATTATGCTGCTTGTTTAGTGCCTTCAGGAGGTCATCCGGCAAGTGACAATCTTTTAACTGCAGGTTTAGCACATACCAACTATCAACCACTATTTCCTACCGGCCGAATAAGTGCTGTAAGTAACCAAGAAGTTATAGATTACCTAAACAAAGTTAAAGAGTATGAAGCAAATAGCCCTGCCGAATGGATGAAAAATATTATTCATTTTGGAGGAGGAGCCAATGCCTCTGAACAAACAAGCTTCGCAAACTATTTAAATAATTATAAAAATATTATTGAGGATACTTTATTTGGAGCTCGTGTAAGTTCTTTCTTTAAGACTAGTTCTGAACCAATCCAAATCACACAGTCCGATTCTGTGAGAAATCTTATTGAGTCAGGATCAACGATGATGACTTTCTTTGGACATGCTTCAGCATCAGGATTCGATCAAAGTATAGACAATCCCGATAATTATAACAATAAAGGAAGATATCCATTCATTCTTGCAAACTCATGTTTTTCAGGTGATATTCATATTTCTGGTTCGAATAGTGTGAGCGAAAACTGGGTAAAACTTCCGGATAGAGGAGCTATTGGATTTTTTGCTTCTGTCGGACAAGGATATGCTCCTTATCTTAATGTTTTTTCTGCTGAACTATACAGAAATATTGGTTACAAGATGTACAATAAAAGTATAGGTGTACAAATAATTAATACAATAGATGAAATACAGAATTTGTATCCGGATAATATTTCCCTCGAATTGACATGCCATGAGTTTACATTACACGGAGATCCTGCATTGGTATTAAATTCACATAGTTTGCCCGATTTGGTTCTTTCTCCTGATGGGGTTAAATTTATTCCAAACGAAATAACTACAGAAATTGATAGTTTTGAAATAGCCCTTACAATTAAAAATGTTGGCAGAGCCACTTCCCGTGAATTTATCGTAAGTGCTGAAAGAAAATACCCTGATGGGAAAGTTGAAAACTATGAGAATACTGTTGATGGGTGTAATTATATTAAAATAATTAAATTTAAAATGCCTGTTAATAGAGCTGATGGACCCGGCATAAACTCTATTCGATTTTATGCAGACTCATCCAACGAAATTGAGGAATTAAATGAGAATAATAATGAAATTATAATAAAGTTTATAATAAAGTCAGGGGATTTAATTCCTATTTATCCTTATAAATATTCAATATATCCTGATAATAAGGTAAATCTTATTGCGTCATCTATCGATCCATTTATTGAAACTTCTGAGTATTGGTTTAAAATAGATACTTCTGACTATTATAATTCTCTGGGAGGCAGTCCTATGGCTGAAGCTACCGTATTAGGGCAAGGAGGGTTAATCTCTTGGGAAGTGCCATTTTTATTAAATGAAAATACTGTGTATTATTGGCAGATTGCTAAAAAACATCATAATCAGGATAGTTTAGTGTGGAAAGAAAGTTCATTTATCCATATCCCAGGGGAAGAGGGTTGGTCGCAGGCACATTTCTATCAATTTAAAGAAAATTCATTCAGATTTATTGATTATAACAGGCAAAACAGAAAGTTTGAATATATTACAACTCCAAAGCAATTGCATTGTCATAATATTGGAAGTGTTCCTCCTGCTCAGTATAATCAGGTAAGATGGACAATTGATGGAGCAGTGATGGATGGTGACGGGGATTACGGAATAATGGGAGGAGCTCCTGCAATGATGGTTGTGGTTATCGACCCACAGACTCTTAAAGCATGGCCCTCAGATATGGAAGATTATGGACATAGAAACTATCCGAATAATCCTGCAAGAGGTGGAAGACCGGACTATTATTATATTTTTAACTCAGGTTCAGGAGATACTCCTAACCTTATAGGACTTCAAGCAATGAATACTTTTTTACAGGGAATTCCAAATGATTTTTATATTCTTATATATTCATGGAATAATGGTTATTTTGAACAATGGACTGAGGATATGTATCAAACATTTGAATCGTTTGGGTCCTTACACATTCGAAGTATTCAAAATTCAATTCCATATATATTTTTTACAAAAAAAGGAATCCCTAACCAAACCGATGAGTGGGAAAGATTTGGGAGCTCAATAAACTCAAGTATTGATTTATATGTAAATCTGGAAACAGATTTTAATTATGGATATATAACAAGTGTTCTTGCTGGACCTTCAGCTGGTTGGAAGTCATTGCACTGGGCATTTGAGAATAATGAAAATCCTGATTTTGATGAAATTACATTAAGTGTTTACGGAATTAATAATGCCGGCACCGAAACCAAGATTCTTCAAGATATAACTCCTGAAGAATTAGATATTTACTATCTTGAAGATTCTATTAATTATAATCAATATCCATATTTAAAACTGAATTTCTATGCAAAAAACGAAGATGTTAAAATCCCTCCGCAACTAACCAAATGGCAGATACGATACATTTCTGTTCCCGAGACGGCAATAGATCCTAATTCCGGATTCTATTTTTGTTGCGATACGGTTGATGAGGGGGCAGACATTAAATTTGCAATAGCGACAAAAAATATTAGTACTTATAACATGGATAGTTTGGTGGTTAAGTACTGGTTGCAAGATAGCAGGAATAATATCACAGATCTCGATATCAGAAAATTAAGAACGCATCCGGCAGGAGATATTATTATTGACACAATTGTTGTTTCTAGTCTCGGATTATCGGGAGTAAACTCAGTGTGGGTTCAATATAACCCGATTGACAAAGAAACTGGGACATATTTCCAGAGAGAACAGTACTATTTTAATAATATAGCTGCACGCAATTTTTATGTAAAACAAGATTTAACAAACCCCCTCTTAGACGTTAGCTTCGATGGTAGACACATAATGGATGGCGATATTGTATCTTCAAAGCCGGAGATTTTAATTCGTCTAAAAGATGAAAATAAATACCTAGAACTTAACGACACCTCTTTGTTTCGGATATATTTGACTAATCTGCAAAGTGGTGTAGAGAAAAGGATTTATTTCGTTTCACAGATAAATCCCGAAGAAGATTTGATATGGATTCCTGCGAGTTTACCGGATAATTCCTGCCAGATAATTTATAAGCCAATATTTCAAAATGATGGCATGTATCAACTTAGAGTTCAAGCCACAGACGTTTCTAGTAATGAGTCAGGAAAAAACGATTATGTGATAAGATTTGAGGTTATTACCAAGTCCGCAATTACTCATTTATTAAATTATCCTAATCCTTTTAGTACGAGTACAAGATTTGTATTTGAATTAACCGGAGACATAATCCCGGATGATATGCGAATTGAAATATTTACAGTTACAGGTAAACTTGTTAAAGTTATTTTTCGAGAGGAGCTAGGTTCTATTGTAATAGGTAGAAATATTACTGAGTATGCTTGGGATGGTAAAGATATGTTTGGAGACCGACTTGCAAACGGAATCTACTTTTACAGAGTAAAGGCTAGCATTAACGGACAAGCAATAGAGCATAGGGCTACAGATGCAGACAAATACTTTAAGCAAGAAACAGGTAAGATGTATCTAATAAGATAATAATTGACGAAAAACTTTACTGCGAAACAGTTTAAATAGTATTATTGTATAATAAGTTTTTTTGTTACTTTTTCGTTGCCGGCTACAAGTTTTATAAAGTAAACACCTTTCGATAAATTACTTACATCAATTGTAGCGTAATTTGATTTTTGAAAAAGATTATTAAATACTTTTTTGCCTTGAATATTGTAGATTTCGACTGAACATGATTCGACAGTCAGATTACTCATATCAACATTAACATAAGTATTGGCAGGATTGGGGAAGATTGAAAAAGAGTTAAAATCCCTGATTGGTGCAGGGATTTCGGTACTGATATCATCACCGTATCTATAAATGGTGGCATTACTTCCGCACACAAAAATATTTCCATTATCGTTTAGGATAATATCGTGAAAATCTCTATAAGTATAAGTCTCTTCGATTGTCCATGATTCTCCAAAGTCAATTGATTTTAAAATTGTTCCATAATCTCCCGAAATATAAATGGTATCTCCCACATAAAGTATTTTTTTTAGTCCAACACTAGTTCCGGCATTTTTAAGTACCCAGGTGTCCCCGGCATCACTACTAAAAATGATTTTGCCTCCGTTACCACAAGCAAAAACTGTATCAGAATTATAGAATTTAACTTCAGATAAATTATTATTTATTACAATTCCAAGATTTGTCCAATTTGCGCCTCCATTAGTAGTTTTAACTATTGTACCATTATGACTTACAGCTAAGCCCAAGTTTTCACCGTAAAAATCAATTCCGTAAAACCATGCGGCAGTTTCAATTGTTTGATCCGCCCAATTTGTTCCGCCATCACTTGTTTTATAAATAGCACCTGCCTGACCGGCAACAAAGAAAGTATTATCGTTAACGACAGCTATGTCATAAAAATGTGCTGTTTGTCCATTAGAGATACTCGTCCATGTATCTCCTTTATCGGTGGTTTTATAGATACTTCCACTTATTCCGCAAGCAATTGCAGAGCTATTGTTTATAGTTAGAGCACAATTTATTGAAGTCATATTATGAGATTGTACCTGAGTCCAGCTATTACCGTTATTGTTGCTTGTGAATACAGTTCCATTACTGCCGCCAATAATCATATTTGCATTATCAAAAGCACAAATGGCTTTTAATGTATAATCGCCGATATTGTTTCCTGCAGTTTTAGCCCATGTTGTGCCGGCATTTTCGCTAACAAAAATACTTGCATCTCCAGCGACACAAACAATTTTTTGATTATTTACAGCAATTACAGATTGGATCGAATATTCTGTCCCTGGTTCTAGAACAGTCCATGTATTGCCGCCATTCTCGGTGTAGAGAATTTTTCCTTCATAAGTACTGAAATATCCAGTATTTTGATCAATAAAACTGCAAGAATAGAAATACATATTTTCTGGAGTTGAAAGCATTTGCCAGTTTTGTCCTCCATCAGTAGTTTTAGCAATTGCACCCCAGTCGCCACCAAGATAGCCGGTATTTTCATCAGCAAACCACAGACAGTTAAAATTATCAGCGACAATCATATTAATTTCGCTCCATGTAAATCCACCATCTGTAGTTTTATAGCAATAACCGTTAGCACACGATGCATAACCAACATCTGGCGTAGGGAAATAAATAGCTGTAACATCATCATCGCCTTCGTAAACTGTTGTCCAAGTTTCACCACCGTTGGTAGTCATAGCAATTTGTCCGTAGTATGCAGTTAAAAATCCTTTTTGACTATCGAGAAAAAAAACATCAGTAAGTTCATCTGTTCCAAAAGGAGATGTCTGAGCTATCCATGTTTCACCTCCATCTTCGGTTTTAAATAAAGCTCCCTCATAACCGCAAGTCCATGCAAGCATAGCATCGATAAAAAATACCTCATTCAAATAAACATCAGGCTCTTGCACATTTCCAACAAGCACCCAATTAGAACCGCCATCAGTACTTTTTACTAAATTCCCAATTGTTGATATAGCAAACATTTGGTTTTCATTTAGTACAAACACATCTGCATATCCATCTGATTGTGGAGTAGGATTGAGTATTTGCCATTGAGCTGCTAAGCTAATAGAAAATCCAAGAAGTAATACTGTAATCGTTGTTTTCATTTTCATACGTTTTTTAAAGGTTTTAAAAATGCAATCGTGGAATTACAATGTGTGCCTCTTCAATTTCCACATAGTGTAATCCACAATTGCTATAAGTTAATTTTTTATAAGTTTTATTGTTTGATTTAGATATTTGATAAAGTATAAACCAGCTCTTAAATCTGAAACATCAATTTGATTAGAGGAGTCTGATTTAATTGATTTTAAAAGTTTTCCATCGGTCGCATAAATGTTTATGAGTTGATTTTCTATTGTGGTTGCGAATTCGAAATGCAAAGTGTTTTCTACTGGGTTTGGATAAACGGTAAAATTTGGATTTTGTTTTTCTTTATTCAAATCTGTTGATAGTATGTAATTTCCATAAATGTCGTAATCTTGTCCCCATTCCATATCGACAATAACAGGAGCTGGGGTTACATAACCTTCAACATCTGAAAATTCAATTGTTACTATTTCTGGGGTTTTCCAATAGCTATGGCCGTGATAGTTGAAATTAATCCAATTATCCAATGTCCATTCGGCATGGTCGACGACTTCGCTTGGAGTAAAAAATACCGTTAAACTAATGTATGGAATTTCTATATGTCCAATGTCGATATTGTACGCTCTAAAACGAGGATACCCTGCAAAATCGGTTAAAATGTCTTCAGCTATGCCGCCGGAGGTGTAAGGCTCCTGTGTCCCTTGATCAATTCCGAGCCAATTGTTTTGGATAGCTTCTGAATAGTTTTCCCAATAGTAGTCTCCATCATCTATATTGTTTCCTAAATCGTTACCTAAGTCAGTGTCCCAGTTGGTTCCACTACCACCACAATTCTCTATTATGCAGAACGAAGTGTTTAATTGTCCGCCAGGTTTAATATAAATTTCAGGTCCCTGAACTGCATATCCACCCACGACTACAGTGTTTTGCATCAATGCGGTTGCATTATCATGAAGATAAATATTTCCTCCTTTTGCTAGACTTATCGAGTTACAAGAATTGTAATAAAAAGTGTTATTAATTAAGTCTGCATTTCCAAAAACGGCTAAGGCTCCTCCTTCACGCGCGCAATAATTATCAGAAAAATACGAATTTATAATGAGCGCACTAGCTGATGGATTTATAATCATAGCTCCACCCGAACCATCATCGTTGGCATTGTTCTCAATAAATGCACATGAAATAAATTTTGGTTGTTCTGTTGAGCTTAAAATTGCTACAGCACCTCCAGATGGATACGAGTAGTTATCGTAAAAAGTACATTTATTGAATATATTTCCTTGTGAGTTTACAATGGCAATTGAGCCACCTTGTCCGTCAGAACTTCCACTTGTAAATTCGCAATTATAGAATTCGGATGAACTATTATTCAAGTAAATATTTCCACCATCAAGTGCGCTCAAACCGCCATTAAAACGACAGTTTCTTACCGTTGGACTGCCTAGGCAATACAGAAGCGAACCAGAACGAGTTTGAGCATTGGACCCATTCGCATTAGCCTCTTGAAATCTCAGACCATCTATTATTGTGGTTTCGTCAATTAAATTCGAAGCATACATGAGGTTAAAAGTTTTTCCACCAGGAAGATTTCCAGATAGTATTGTTGGGTTTGTTTGCCAATTTCTTTGATTAATATTTGTTTCTGTACCAATAAATCCACCATAAATTTTAACTCCATTTATTAATCTAAAATGATTGAATCTTTCGGTACCTCCTGTGCCATGATTATTTGTTGGTTTATAGGTTCCGGCCGCTATCCAAATTTCACATCCTTCAGATGCTGCATCCAAAGCAGATTCGAGAGAAGCATATGCATTATACCATGAGGTACCATCATCATTACCAAATGCAGATTGCTTAACATAGATAATTCCGGACAACTCATAAGCACCCATATCTACAACACCGTTGAGAATACGGTCATTAAAATTGGCATCTTCTATAACTCCTATTGGAACCGAATCATTTATCCCTGCATTTATTGCAGGACTGTTAAATTGCAAATAAAAATCCGAAATAGAATTGCTTGTGAATAAAGGGTCATCAGAAATATTTCCTGTTCCAAAATAAGAATTCTCAACGCATGAGTATGTCACTTGTGGATTACTTGTTCCTTGATTATACATATCACTATTATTATCCCAAATTATACAATTAGTAATATTAGGACTTGAATTATCATTCGCAATAGAAGAGCCAAAAACGCCTGCAATATTTTGCACAATGGTATTATTTATTATTGAAGGAGTACTATTTTCGCTATTTAATATCCCTCCACCCGCGAGACTGGCTTCATTATTTGAAATAATACAGTTTACAATTAAAGGTTTACTTTGATTGTTTAATATCCCTCCTCCATATTGTGCTGCTTTATTATTAATAATTTTACAAGATTCAATATGTGGATTTGAATTTTCAGAGTTAAGAATTCCACCGGCAGACCCATCAGATTCATTAGCTGAGATAAAACATTGCGTTAAAATTGGATGGCAATTATCGACATTAGCTATTCCAGCACCATAAACAACCGCAGTATTTGAAATTATATAGCAAGAATTTAGTATTGGCGAAGAATTTGACGAATTAAGGATTCCACCACCAGTCTCTTCAGCTTCATTGTAGATAAAGTCTGTTGTTGACAAATTAGGACTGCTTTCCCAATTATACATACCTGCTCCCCGAATTCCATAATTGTGGGAAATTTTACAATTATAAAACGTAGGGCTGCAATTATCATTAAAAACACCTCCACCCCTATTATTATCTCCAACTAAGCCATTGGCATTGCCAAATTTGATATTAACACCACTTATATATGCGTTTTGATTTAATGCGAGATCAGCCATATTGTAAATTACGTGATAAGCATTGTCGCTATAATCAGCTAAAACACCTAAATCACCAGAGAGAATAACAATATTGGTTAGCGGATTCATGTCTGACAAAGTTGGATCTCCTGTATTGGGAAAACCTCCAAAAATTGATACTCCATTTTTCATTTTAAAAGAAAATGCCCTAGGGTCGCTTAGATCCCATTGCCAAGTTGGATAATATGTACCTTCTGCAATCCAAACCTTATTAACGCCATCTGCATCAATTGCTCCTTGCAAATCGCTGGTTGCTGTTGCCCAAGATGAGCCGTTTCCGGTTCCGTCTGCTTTTACATAAACATATCCATTAGTTGGCACAATTTGAGAATATCCTTTTTGTGCAATCGAAAATATTACTAAGAATATTATCGTCATTTTTACTAAATTTTTCATTTTCATACGTTTATTTATGTTTGCATAATTATTGAGCTCCATATCCTTTGTAAGCACCAAACAATTCCAGAGCTTCTTCCCACGGATATTTATTCATAAACATGCTTGCACTGGATGACATTGTTCCTTGTTGGTTCATTCCCATAGCTCTTGCCCACTGATTTTGAGTAGAATTTGGATCCCAGTTTGTGTCTTCACTATAACTTGCGCTAATGAAGGCGTTTAAATAAGCTTTATTTACAGGCAATGCAATAGCTTCTGATTTATTGCCGGATACACTTGCAAACTCTAAATCCTCGAATTGATCAACAGTCAAATGCAGTTCAACATTACTTGCTGGAAAATATTCCAAATCGCCTTTTTTGTTTCCGAATAAAATATTATTATCAATTTTCACATACTCATCTTTGCAAAATCTACTATTATCAATTCCAGCCATCACGCTTAGACCTATTATATTATTATATATATTGTATGTGCATTTGGTCATAATTCTGACGCCGTATCCCATGTCCATCATATCTTTAAGTCTGCTCCAGGTAAATAATATTGTATTGTTATAAATCTCCACTTCGCTGCAGGCAACCATATCTCTTTTCTGATTGCTACCTGCACAAGTTCCAAATACTTCGATTGCCGCCATTTTATTTGCGACAAAAACATTGTTTTTAATAGTTACTTTACCGCTACGTTGTCCGATTTGAATTCCAAAACTTGCGCCGTTAACAAAAACACAGTTTTGAATTGTAACATCTCCGCCAAGGCTGCCTGCTCTTATTGCAATGCAGGGTTCTCCAACAGTTGAGTTAAGCCCTTGAAGAGGTTCTGTTGGCAATCTCAATCTTCCACCAATTCCTTCAACAAATCCATCTGCGGGGTCGTAGACATTGCGTTCGCCCATATCCCATACGATATTGTCGATAACAGTTCCTCCGACTTCTTTTTCCATTAACAAAAGAGCTTTTCGACCTGCTCCGGCACTTTTATTGTCAGGTTGGAATAGAGTTGGGTGATTTTTAATGTCCTGTTTAGTAAAGTTCTCGTCCCAAGAGCCATAAAGTTGAATAGGCTTGTCGGATTGCAAATAACCGCAATTAAAAGTTCCCATATAGACACCCTCGGCAATGTAAATTTTATCGCCGGCGCCGGCTTTTTCTATTGCTTTGTCGATATTTTTCATTGGCGAAGCTTTGCTTCCATCATTTCTATTATTTCCAGAGTTTGAAACAAAAATGATTTTACCACTTTCGGTTTCTGTACTAACAACAGAAGGTTTTTCATCTTTAACCGGCTGTGATTTAGTTGTTTCGTCTGTTTTTTGATTAACTCGGTTGTTAACCTGTGAACCGGCATCCCTTAATCTATTTATTTGTCCATAAGACATGTTAATAGTTGCAAATAGAATTAAGATTGTGCATAAACTTTTTAGTATTGTTTTCATAATATTTAATTTTTTATGTTTTGTAAACTTGTTTTTTTTAATATTTAACACATCTAATTGATGCTCCAAGCTTTTTCACGGAATTTAATAAATTTATTTCAGCAGAATCATAATATAATTCAACACTTTTCGACAATTGGGGGCTAAATGCTGTTGATGTCCAAAAGCTAGCTTGTTCTCCATCAAAATCAAAGTCTCCATTTGTGGGATTTCGGTTTCCTGTACCCCTTGCATTAAATCCCACCGAGTTTGTTGCACCCGTATTAGGGTTTGCCCAAAATGTAAAACCGGCTTCTTTTAATTCTCCTCCGGCACTGGTTTCGCCACCCAAATGGCTAATAAGAGTTTCCCAATCTTGTTGTGTTGGCAAATTCCACCCGGCCGGACATAGATTGCCTGTGTTAACTGCATAGAAGTTATACAAAGCTCCATAGGTATCTTTGTGAGTTGCTTCATCATTATAAAAATAGCAATATCCTGCATCACTGTAGTTTTGCCAATCACTTGGGTCTTCGACCAAATCAATACTTAAGCCATTATTAAGCTTCGTGGTTTTTAGATTTTCGCTCATCCAAACCTGATTGCCAATACGAACTGCTCCATAGTGATTACCCTCAATATCAGTAACTCCAATCTCTGAGTATATGTCCAACATTAAATTACTTACTAAACTGTCCACATAATTTTTGTTAGTTGCGTCGTAACCATGAATAGGGTCTTTTAACTCAGAAATTCTGCTATTAGCAACGAAACCATTATTTAATACATCTTGTAAATCCTGAGTTTCAGCATCAAGTTTATTATTCCAACTTGTAATATCCCCTGAAGTAATTGCCGCAGCGTTTGAGGCACTAAAAATTGGATCGGATTCGTTTGCTTTATTGGCGTAAAATGCGAATGGCACAGTTAATATTTGGCTTGTCCCAGAAATTGTATAGTCTGTTCCACCAAGTATATCAACTTCTGTTTTAATAAAGTAGTCTCCAATCGACCAATCAATTAAATCAAAATTAGGCCCTGAACCAATCATCACAGAAAATAATCCGTTTTGATTGGTAGTTGGGTTTAAGACCTCCGAATACACTTCAATAGCACCTAGCAGGATACTTATTCGTAACCCAATTTCATTGTCGACGATTAATTCATTCGATGAATTCCTAACTATTCCCTGATAGCTTAACAACTGTGGCACTTGCGCAATGATAGCACTTGTGACTAAAAGCAGTGCGAATAAAAGTAATGTTCTTTTTTTCATAATTCTTAGTTTATAAGTATTTATTGCTTAATAATTTTAAATGTTTTTATTTCCATATTACCTTGTGTTATCCTAAGAAAATAAGTTGCAGGTTGAAGATTGCTCATAAAAATGCTTGTCTGAGAATTTGTGATTTTTTCGCTTTGTAAAAGTTTTCCTTGCATGTCATAAAGTTGAAATGACAGGTTTTTTAACTTTTCACTTTCAACTTTTAACTGCAATAAATCGGTTGTAGGATTTGGATAAGCTGAAACCATAAGATTTATACTTTTGGCTTCTTCAATCTCCGATACTACTGAAATTTCGAAGGGCTGCTGCACTCCTTGTGCTACTGAACCATTTGTTCCTGTGTGAGTTTGGTAAGTTAATTGCCCAACAGAATAGCTTACTGAACCGCCGCTGCCTATAGCTTCTCCACCTGTCGCACTAATGCTCTCTTGAGCATGGATAATTGTAAGGATAGCACAAGATACTGTTAGAATTAATAATGATACAATTCTTTTCATATAGGTTTTATTTTGGTTGATACAAATATAAGTTCATACAGGTTTATAGTAGGATGGAAAGATACAGATTTACTATAAGGCGAAATACTTGATTTTTTATCCGTAATTTTACGGATAAAAGATGTGAATTAAGCTAAATATTAAGTATTTTTGTAAGTAAATATTACAACTTGGTAGCTGCAAAAACTATAAGAGTATTTGTTTTAAGCATTGTTTGCTTAATAGTGACTCAGAACTCAAAGTCACTGTTTGCCAATAAAGTAATTGATATAAATGTAATCAGAGAGATAACTGCTGAATTTACTCCTGACTCTGCAATTGCCTATTATCAAGGGCTACTTGCTAGTATAGATAAAAGCAATGCAAACAAAGATGTTTTTTTTCTTTATTCCGATCTAGCAGAATTATATCGAATTAAAGCAGATTTTTCAATAGCATTAGAATACAATTATAAAGCATTAGTAATTGCAGAATCGCTTAATGACAATGATTTTTTGGGTACCGCAAATAATAGTATCGGTATAAATTATTATCGAAATAATGAATTTGACAAAGCTGAGTTTTATTTTAGAGTCGGGTTGAAATACAGGTTAAAAACAGATAACAAGAGAGCAATTGCAGATTCTTATTATAAATTAGCAATGGTTTTAGATGATACGAATAGGGCAGATGAAGCAAGGGAACTTTATAATATGGCTTTAATACACTACACATATAATCCAGACTGCGTTGCAGAGGCTGATATTTACAACGGATTGGCAGCTTTGTTTTACAAAGAAAGAATGCCCGACAGCACCGAATATTATGCCCTTCAAGCTATGGAAAAATATTACGATTGTGGTAATCTAGAATCGGTAAGTTTTATGTACATGAACCTTGCATCGCTCGTTAATATGCAGGGAAAATATTCTAAAGCTTTAGATTATCTATATAAAGGAATTGAATTGGCAGATAGTCTTGAACTTTTATCCCAGTTAAGACAAGGGCATAAAAATCTGAGCGAAACTTACTCTTATATAGGAGATTATGAAAATGCATATAAATATCATCTTACTTATATTACATTTAAAGACTCAATTTTTAATATTGAAAAGGCTGCACGTTTTCAGGAAATAAATGTTTTATACGAAACAGAGAAAAAAGAACGTGAACTAATTGAAAAACAATCTGAACTAGAGCTTAAAAATGTTCAAATTGAAAAATCAACTCAACAAAGAAACCTACTAATAGTTATAGCAGGACTGTTTGTAATTGCATTCATGTTTGGCTATTACCGATTTACTGAAAAAAAGAAATACAGTATTATTTTAGATAAAAAGAATGCAGAACTGCAAAGGTTAAATGCAGCAAAAGATAAACTTTTTTCAATAATTTCTCACGACTTATCCTCTCCGGTTTCATCATATACTAGATTAACCAACGCATTGCTTAAAGCTATCGATAATTTGAGTGCTGAACAACTAAAAGAATATATTTCAGAACTAAATGTTTCATCAGTGAGACTGCAATCTTTGTTGTCGAACTTATTGCAATGGTCGTTAAATCAGTCAGGACACTTTGTCCCAAACCCGAAAAAAACAGACATAATTAATTTGTTAAAGCGAGTTTGTGAATCTGTTAATATTTCTGCGAAAGAAAAAAACATACAAATAAATACAATAACTAAAGAAAATCAAATTTTTCTAATGCTAGATGAAAAAATGACTGAAACTGTATTCAGAAACATTATTTCAAATGCTGTTAAATTTTCTCCTAGTAATTCCGTAATCGGAATTCAAATAAATTCACAAAGTAATACGGTGAATGTTATTGTAAATGATTCGGGAATAGGAATGGATGATGAAGATTTAGCCAAGCTATTTAAATACGGGGAGGACATTGCCAAAATTGGCAGAGGGAAGGAAAATAAAGGTTCTGGTTTGGGACTTATACTTGCTTATGAGTTTGTTGAAAGAAATAATGGAAAGATTTTTGCCAAGAGAAATAAAAATGGAGGATTGAGTATAAGTGTTGAATATCCAAAAATATTACTATGATTAAGATTGCTCTAGTTGATGATCATAAGATTCTAAGAGATGGTATTAAGTTAAGTCTGTTACAAAATGAGAAGTTTTCTCTTATCTTGGAATGTGGTACTGCTGAAGAATTACTCGAAAAATTCAATACATACAATCCTGATATTTTTATTATTGATATGAATCTTCCGGATAAGAATGGAGATGAGATAATACAAATCTTGTGTAGGAGTAATCCAAATACTAAAGCCATTGTACTTTCCAGTTTAATTGATGAGAATTCAGTTCTTCGTGCCGTTAAATCCGGTGCAAAAGCATATATTTCCAAAGATGCCGGAACAGAAGAACTACTAGAAGCAATAGAAACTGTATATAACGGAGATGAATATTTTGGAGGAAAAATTTCTAAAATAATCTTTAAAAGTTTTTCTAAGATTAATTCAGAGAATAATAAAACTAAACTAAGTTTATCTGAAAGAGAGATAGAAGTTCTTAAATTTTTTGCAGAAGGTTTGTCATATAAAGAAATCGGAGAAAAACTTTTTATAAGTCACCGAACCGTTGAAACTCATAAAAAAAGCATATTGAAAAAATTGGAGATACAAAGCCTCGCAGAATTAATTAAGTATGCAATTAGGAATGGTCTTACAGATTTATAAATTCATAACTGCACAAATTAACGAAATAGCATTATAGCGACTGCTCTTCACATAATAGCTCCCAATATTCTAAGGCTCTCCTTGTATGAGGGATTACTATTGAACCTCCAACGACATTAGCAACCCCAAAAATGTCCATAATTTCATCTGTTTTTAGCCCTAATTGTAAACACTGATCTAAATGATATTTTACACAGTCGTCACATCTCAATACTAGGGAAGAAACAAGACCTAACATTTCTTTTGTTTTTCTGTCGAGAGCAGAGTCTTTATAGGTGAGAGTGTCGAGACTATATACTCGTTTTATAATTTTATTTTCAGTCTTTAATAATCTTTCGTTCATTTTAGAACGATAATCGTTGAATTCTTGAATTTTCGACATGTTTTTTATTTACAAAAGTATTAAAAAATCAAAATTATTAATATTTAAACATCAGAATAAATCGTTAATTAGTATAATAATTTGCATTAAATTATGACTAAATTTTGCAAAAACAAAAAAAATGTTATATTTGCAGTAGCCATATCAATTTTTAAAAATTCATCAATTATATATAACTTATGCTAGAAATTAAATTTATTAACAAAGAAACGGATTTGACTAAAGATATTAGTCGGGAAGTGATTATCGAATTTCTTTACGAGCATCTCGATAGATTTAGAGACTCAAAAGAAGACATTAGTGCGTGTATTGATTATGCGTTTTCAACCTCAGAAGGTAAAGGAGGATTCATACTTTTAGCTATTTATGAAGATGAGCTTGCAGGAGTATTAGTTATGAATCATACAGGAATGAAAGGTTTTATTCCTGATCATATTCTTGTTTATATAGCTGTTGATGCAAAACACAGAGGCAAAGGATTTGGAAGACAAATTGTTGAAGAGAGCTTTAATCATTGTGATGGAAATATAAAGTTGCATGTAGAGTACGATAACCCAGCAAAAAGACTTTATGAGAGGATTGGTTTTACAAGTAAATATGCAGAAATGAGATATCAGAACAAAAAATAATTATGGCAGAATTAGTTATTGATACAAAAAAGATTAAAAGCAATGTACTAGATATATCCAAACTGCTAAAATCATATAATAAAGAATGGAGCTTAATTACAAAGGTTTTTTCTGGAGACCTTGTTTTGCTGGAAATATTGTTAAATAGTGATATCGTAAATCATGTACATTCCATAGGAGATTCCCGATTAAGCAGTTTAAAAAACTTAAAAAAGGTTAATCCTAAATTAATCACGATTTACATTAAACCTCCGGCAGTAATTTATGCAGAGGAAGTTGTCAAATTTGCTGATATTTCATTAAATTCTTCTTTTAAAACAATTAAAGCCCTAAACGATGCCGCGATAAGACAAAATAAGATACATAAAATTATTATTATGATTGAGCTGGGAGAGCTTCGGGAAGGTGTTAATAGAGAAGAAATTATGGATTTCTATGAAAATGTTTTTAACCTCTCAAATATTGAAGTTATTGGGTTAGGTTCAAATCTCGGCTGTATGTATGGAGTAGAACCCACTTTTGATAAGTTATTGCAATTGAGCCTCTATAAAGAATTAATTCAGGCTAAATTCAACAGAAAAATCAATCTAATATCTGGTGGAAGTTCAATCACTCTTCCTTTACTTGAAAAAAATACTATTCCTGCCGACATGAATCATTTTAGAATAGGCGAAGCTGTATTTTTTGGAACAAGTCCTCTTGAAAATGCACAATTTAAGAATCTACATACTGACGCATTTGATTTTTCTGCAAATATTATTGAATTGTATGAAAAAAACGTTGTTCCAGATGGAATAATAAACGACGCAAATATAGGTCATACTGCAGAATATGATGACGATGATTATAATGAAGTTACTTGTAAAGCAATTCTAGATTTCGGACTTCTTGACGTTGACAAAGAAGATATTGAACCCATTGATAATACAGTAAAGTTTGTCGGAATTACTTCGGACATGCTTGTAGTAGATTTGGGTGAGAATATTGATGAAAATGGGAAACAAAAGTATTCTGTCGGCAATAAAGTGCATTTTAAACCTGGCTATATGGGAGTTGCGAGACTTCTTAATTCAAAGTTCATTGAAAAAATATATATTTAATATTGTTGTGAATAACATTTTTGTATCTTTAACTTTTAATATTTAATTACAAATTAGTTTTGCAAATATGAAAACATTGTATAGCCTAATTGTCGTTCTAGTATTCATATTTCCTGTTTTGGTAAATGGTCAGCAGACAGAAAATCATGAAGAGTTCGCTTTTGAAACAAAAAGCGGGCAAATTATTATTTGCATTGATGATAATGTTGAACTTGATGATAATGGATTCCTTATATTGGGAACTCTGAAACACAACCAAAACATATTAAATGCAAATAATGATGAGGTGCCCTGTAAAGCTGAGTCTGAGGTGAGATTTGATGACAGTGGATTTCTTCAAGCGGCTACTCTCGCAGAACCAAGAACATATACAAATTCTGCTGGAGAGGTAGTTGAAAAAAATGAAGGAGCATTAATAAGATTTGATTTTAACGGATTATTGGGCTCAGAGTAAATAGCAAAAACAGCAGTTTTATAAGCCCGAAATGTGATGACAGACGACTTTTTAATTATTGCCGGACCATGCAGTGCAGAATCCGAAGAGCAACTGTTTTCTACACTAGAAGCAATTACCAAAGAAATTAAACCACACTTTTTTAGAGCAGGAGTTTGGAAGCCCAGAACACGACCAGGTAGCTTTGAAGGTGTTGGTGCTAAAGGTCTTAAATGGCTATCCGAAATCAAAAAGAAAACAGGAATTGACACAATTACAGAAGCTGGAAATGCAAAACATGTCGAGAAAATTCTAGCATTTAATATCAATGCTTTCTGGGTTGGGGCAAGAACTGTAGCAAATCCTTTTTCGGTTCAAGAAATAGCTGAAGCATCTGACAATAAAGATATTAGTGTCTTTATTAAAAACCCAATTTATCCGGATATAGAGTTATGGTCGGGCGCAATTGAAAGATTTCAAAAGTCGGGAATACGCAAAATATACGCAATTCATAGAGGCTTTTACCCTTTCGAGAAAACAAATCTTAGAAATATCCCCAGATGGGAAATTCCAATAGAATTGGCACGGAGATTTCCAAATATTAAAATTATTTGTGACCCAAGTCATATAGCCGGCGAAAAGTCTTTGATTAAGGATATAGCTCAAAAGGCTATCGATATGAATATGTGCGGACTGATGCTAGAGTCCCATATTAATCCAGAAAAGGCCTTAAGTGATAAAAATCAGCAACTCAGTCCGAATGAACTTGTCGAACTATTAAATAGTTTGACTTACCGAAACAAAGCGAATGAAGATCAAAATTTTCTTAATGCTCTCGAAAACTTAAGAGAAAAAATTGACGTAATCGATTATCAACTTATTGATATGTTGGAGCATAGATTTAAACTTGTAGACGAAATCGGAAAATTGAAAAAGGAAAATGATGTAGTAGTTTTACAGTTGGAACGATGGAAACAAATAATAGAATCTCGTTTAGATTATTCTAATGCCTCGGGTATTTCTCGAGAATTCTTACTACGGGTTTTACAAATGATACACAAGGAGTCTATCCTGCGTCAGAATAATATCATGAATAAGTAATTATTTTTTTAGCATAATACCAATTGAGATAGATAATCCGTGATAAAGTAAAGAAGTCTCAGGATATTTTTTTTCAGTGCGTATAATGTTATCATTATTATCTATGGCAGTGATATTCGCATTTAATGAGAAGTTCTGTTTACCCATGTAGTAATATCCCGCAAGGTAAATCCATTGCTTATTTGTAACTTTTAAATTGAATCTTAAGCCAAAAACATATCCCCATCCAAATACAGATTTTGATACATCGAGCGATGAATTTACTGCCTGGAAATCATAAGCTTCGGACAACATTTCGTTGAAATTTCCAGTCATTAGTTTTGTGTTGAAACTGGTAAAAGCAAATACTCCACCTGAAATATCCGTTCGAGAATTCCCTACAGGAATTGTTATCGAAGGAATCAGGCTGGTTTCAAGTGACTGAAAAGGACCTATTAGTGGTATATTGGATTTGTAGTTCTCTGGAAACCCAGACATACTCATACCGCCAATATTAGTCATACAAATACCGGGGGAGATTTGAAAATATTTTCCAAAACTAATAGGGAGACTAAAACTTATTGGCGCGATAGGATTACCAAAATATCCGTTCTTTGGAAAAAAATATGAAAATCCAATCGATTGGGATAATAAAATTTGAACACCAAAAAAGGCAAGAATAAGTAGTAAAAAAAGTTTTTTCATTTTTATCGACTTTTAAAATCTAAAAATACAATAATTATCGATTACTTCAAAAATCGAAAAAACAAGTTTATATTTATTTTACTCAATTTATTGTGTACAACAACTTCTTGCTGCCCTTTGCCTGTCTGGATTGCAATTGCTTTTTTGAACGCTTGCAGCATAGTTAATTGACTTAAGGCTTTCAATTAGTTTGTCCACACTAGTTCTTTTGGTTCTATACTTAATAATGACCGTATTCGTCTCGTGGTCTGCAACAACACTTGTTACTCCTCTGGTATAAGCAAGATGTTTTTTTACATTAGCTTCACATGCACTGCAATCCATGTTAACACTCAAATTTACCTGTGCAATTTTAACTTCCTTATTATCAGCTTTTTGTGCGTATGTTAAAAGCGAAATAAAGAATAATACTGATATTAAAACGGTTCTTTTCATAACTATAATATTAAATTTAATTATTCTCGGTTTATTGCATATCTTAATCCTAAATAGTATTTTCTGCCCATAATTGGTCCCCAGATTAAAGAAGAATCAAAAAATTCACCAAAAGGATTTTCTGCTGAAATAATTGGATCATGCTGGACAAAATTAAAGATGTTTTCCACGCCTGCATATAAATCAAATTTTCGAAAGAATTTAGTAATCTGGGCATTGAAAATATTGTATGATTTGTAATAATCATTCATCCTATATTCAGGAGGATTTTGTATAGTTGATGGGATTCTTCCTCCCCCGTTAATTTGTGCGGTGAAATCGAACTGCCATTTTTCTAGCTGGGTTAAATATGACGTTGTTATAATTCCCTTATATCTGCTTGTGAGAGGTACTTCTAAAATTTTACCGTTTAATGTTTGTTTAACATCATTAAATCTAAATGCAGTAGTTATATTAAAACCTCTAAATGCATTATAGTTAAGTTCAATTTGAGCCACATTTGAATATGATTTTCCATTGAGGTTATAAAACTTTACCCTTCCCGGAGTTTCAAAGTCAGCAACAACCTGGTTTACAAAATCTGTTCTGTAAAATTCTGCACTAATGTTCATTTCACGGTTTAGCACAGGAAAGTGAAAGCTTAAATTTGCACCATAATTCCATGCTTCCTCAAGATTAAGATGTGCGTCAATGAAAAAAGTCCTTGATGAAGCAAGCAAAAAACTGTTTTCTGCAATGACATTTGCATATCTGTAGCCCCTACCTCCTGATGCGCGAAAAATTATATTTTCGCTGAAATCATATTTTAAATGAAGTCTGGGGGTATACAAAAAACCATATTCATTGTGTAAATCTAATCTTAATCCGGCAATAAAATTCAGATTTGTGATGAAACTTGCAGTATATTGAAAATATATTCCCGGAACAATTTCAGTACTAATAATAGTGCTATCATTAAGAACCTCATCGTAGTGTTCATATTTAAAGTTTGCGCCAAGATTATATTTATGCGTATCCTTACCTGCAAAAGCGCTTTGCCACATAAGATTGAAATTTCCGCTTGTTTGATCTGCATCGTATGTTTTTATACCATAGTATGAATCATGCTGATGATATGAGAACTTACTAACTAGAGCAATGCTTTGATATCCTTTTTCAGGGAAAACATATCCGATTTTATGAAAAGCTTCAGCCCTTTTTGTGTTTATGTTAATTCCATAAGGATTGTCAATACTTAGAGGCGTGGAGTTGAGAACATGAGTAACTTGTCCACTTATTCTATCTTCATTAATAAGCTTTACTCCAAATCTCATCGTAATATTATTGCTATAATAGTCCCATCTGTTGAATAGAATTTGCTTATTCACCATGGGCTCATCCATAAATCCATCATTATTGTGGTCTGTAGTAAGCAAACCTGTTCCCACATGAGCAAATAACATTGTACTCCATTTTTTATTTAAAACAACAGAAGCATTGACATTTGATTCCAACATTCCGGAAGTACTTGCAAACTGATTAAAAAAGAACCTTTCGCTTGCAAGAGGTTTTTTATATTCAACATTAATTTGCCCTGTTATTGCATCGTAACCATTTATCACAGAAGAGGTTCCTTTGGAAATTTGTATCGACTCCATCCAAGTGCCAGGTATATACATTAATCCATATACTTGTGCCAAGCCATACAAATTAGGAATGTTTTCAGTCATCATTTGCACATATTTACCTGATAATCCCAACAGTTGAATTTGTTTAGCTCCGGTTACTGCATCGCTGTATGATGCATCAACAGAGGCATTGGTTTCGAAGCTTTCTGATAGATTGCAGCATGCAGACCTACAAAGTTCTGCTCCTGTAATGGTCTGCGTAGAAATAGGCTCAAGCCGCGAATAAAATGTAGATGATCGTCGTTCTCCAACAACAACCTCTCCCAGCAACTCTGCATTCTGTAAGACAACATTGATGGTTTCTTTGGTTTTAGTAACAATAATAGTGTCATTGCCGTACCCAACGAAACTGAAAATTAATTTCTCACTTTCTGTAGGTTTTGCAATCGAATAAAACCCCCTTTCATCAGTAATTGTTCCAACACTAGTATTATCCCAATACACATTTACTCCGAAAACCGGACTTTCTTTGCCTTTGTTGAATTCTTTTACTGTTCCAGTAATCTGGGGATAGATACTAAATGAGACTGTCACTAGTAAAAGAATAGATATGGTCTTTTTTAACATAACTATTTATTTTAAAATTTTACAATAAGAAATATTTAAGATAACTTATTGTAAATCATAAAATAAATACAGAATACATAATTTGGATGCTTGCGCTTTTGTAGAACTTATGCCGAAATGGAGGCGGAAGGTTTAAAAAATCATGAATGCTTTTAATTTTTAACGACTCAATTGAAATTTTAAAAACATTTAAAAATGAAAAAGAATCAGCATTTAAATTTTTGAACTCAGTTTTTGGAGATGAAAAATATAAATTATCTAAATAAAAGTAGTTATATTCAGTACTCCCTAAACCTTGAGTAGAGCTGCAACTGCATATGCCATTATCGCTTAAGCAAATCTTACAGTCATGATTCTTTTGGGAAGAATCTTTAATGTCAATAAAAATCAATTCTTGATGTTCAGAATTACAACCGGAACAGAAATACTTTCCAATTATAAAGCCAGAACTAGCTAAGGCAAAAACACCAAGCAGTAAAACTGTTCCAAAATATTTTGCATACTTCCAAAACATATTGCAAAAATATATAATTATTCATTTGATAAACAAAAAAGTCTTTAATTTGTTGCATTTTTGCATTTTATTATGTTGATATTCGTTTCAATATTGGTTATCGCAATAGCTTTGTCTCTTGATAGTTTTACTGTTTCTCTTGCTGCAGGAACTTGCTTTAATAAAAATAAACACTCACGGTCATTTTTAAGATTTGCGTTTATTCTGGCAATAATTCAGGGAATTTTTACTTTGCTTGGTTGGTTTATGGGTTATGAACTAGAGCAATTTATCGGTAGCTTTGACCATTGGGTTGCATTTGCTCTTTTATGCGCAATCGGAATTAAAATGTTTTATGATGGACTTAAACACAAATCAAAAAGAAAACCAATCCGGGTTAATTCTATTGCTGTAAATATTGGTCTTGGTATAGCCACAAGTGTTGACGCACTCATCGTTGGATTGAGTCTTTCTTTGCTTGATTATAATATATATATTTCTGCGTTAATCATTAGTGTCGTTACTTTTATATTTTCTATATCTGCTTTGAAGCTCGGAGATTTATTAAAAAGAAAAATAAAATTTCCTGTTGAAATTGCCGGCGGATTGATGTTGATTATTATCGGAATCAGTGTTTTATTTGAACATTTAAAATAAACCGACAATTAAGCATAATCATTTTTTAAAAACTTAACGTTAAAAAATTGAGGAGTAAAGATATTTTGCGTTTTTTTGTAAGTAAAATACAGAAGCATGGAAACTAAACCTAAAGTACTTTATGTATCATACGATGGTATGACTGATCCATTAGGAGAGTCTCAGGTTATTCCATATCTTAAGGGTTTGATAAACAATGGGTTTGAAATTCATATATTGTCAACCGAAAAAAGAGATAATTTTCTGAAAAGGAAAGATCATATATTAAAAGTTTTGAAAGACATTGGAATCGAATGGCATTATATTTTTTACACTAAAAAGCCTCCAGTTATTTCAACAATAAAAGATATAAATCAATTGAGCAAATTCGCCTTTCGCTTGAACCGAAAGCACAATTTTAAAATTGTACATTGCAGATCTTACATTGCCTCGTTTATAGGGCTCAAACTAAAAAGAAGATACGGGCTTAAGTTCATTTTCGATATGCGAGGCTTTTATCCTGACGAAAGAGTTGATGGCAATATTTGGGATATTTCAAATCCTTTATACAGAATGATATATAAATATTTCAAAAAAAAGGAAAAAGTTTTTTTTAAAGAAGCGGATTATACAATTAGTTTAACGCATGCTGCATGTGAGATAATAATAAATAAAATTGTAGGAGAAAGTATTCCGATTCGAGTAATACCTTGTTGTGCAGACCAGGAAGTATTTGATTACCGGAAAGTTTCAGAAGAGGATAAAGTGAGTGCTCGTCAGAATCTTTCAGTTAGTAAGGATGATTTTATTATCAGTTATCTTGGTTCTATAGGCACATGGTATATGTTGAAAGAAATGCTAGACTTTTTTGGTATTTTGAAACAAAAAAGAAGGAATGCAAAGTTTCTTTTCATTACTAGAGACAATCCCGAAGAATTGTACAGACAAGCAGAAATATGCGGACTAAATAGAAATGATTTAATAATTTTTGCAGCAAACCGAGAACAGGTTCCGGCTTTGTTATCATTGAGCAGATTGTCAATTTTTTTTATTAAACCTGTCTTTTCAAAAATTGCATCTTCTCCAACAAAATTAGCAGAACTATTTGGCTTAGGCATCCCGGTTATCTGTAATTCTAATGTTGGAGATTTAAATAAAATATTTGAGGATAATAATGTTGGATATTTAATAAATAACTTTAACGAAGATTCTTATATCAACGCAGTTAATTCAATAGATTATATTCTAAACATTGATCCTGAAGAGATTAGAAAAACCGGAGAAAACTTATTCTCGGTAAATATTGGAATTGACAAATACTCTAGAGTATATAATAAAATTTTAATGGCATGAAGAAAATACTAGCAATAGTTCAGCATCGCAAAGATCGTTCTCCCGGTCAAAGATTTCGATTCGAACATTATATGCCATTTCTTGAAAAAAATGGATACGAAATTATTTTCAGTAATATTATTTCAGAAAAGGATGATATAACTTTTTATTCAAAAGGGAAATATTTAAAAAAGTTATTAATTGTTATACGGAGTTTTTTTCATCGACTAAGGGACATTCGGCTTGCAAAGGAATGCGATTTAATTTTTGTGTACAGAGAGGCTTTTATGCTTGGGACAACATATCTTGAAAAGCGTTTGGCAAAAACTGGAGTTCCTCTTGTCTTTGATTTTGATGATTCAATATGGATAAATGATACCAGCGAAGGGAATCAAAACCTTTCATGGTTAAAGAAACCTGAAAAAACGGCTGAAATTTGTAAATTTGCAAGCATAGTAATAACAGGAAATAAATACTTGGCAAATTATGCTCTTCAGTTTAATCAAAATGTAATTGTTATTCCAACAACAATAAATACAAGTTACCATAAACCAATTACAAAACTAGTGGATACCAGAATTTGTATTGGATGGACAGGAACAACTACAACGCTAAAACATTATGATACTGCAATACCCTTTCTTAAAAAACTAAAGAATGAATTTCAAGAAAAAATTTATTTTAAAGTTATTGTAAATTCTGAAGAGTGGACAAGAGATCTTGATGTTAAGCTTGTTAAATGGTCTAAGAACTATGAAATAAGTGAACTTTTAGAGTTTGATATTGGAATAATGCCTCTTCCAGATGATGAATGGAGCAAAGGGAAATGTGGATTTAAAGGTTTACAATGTATGGCAATGGGAATCCCTGTTGTAATGTCTCCGGTAGGAGTTAATAAAGAAATTATAAATCATGGAGAAAACGGATTCTTAGCAAATAATGACCAGGATTGGTATGATTGTCTTAAACTTTTGATTCAATCCTCCGAACTTAGACTGAATTTTGCAAAACTTGGAAGGGAAACCGTAGAAAAAGATTTTTCTGTTATGGTCTGGGAAAAAAAACTATTAAATGTGTTTGATAATTTAATTTACAAAGCAAAAAAATAATATTTTGCAAGCTTTACTTAAAGGAAGCTAGATGTCTTTCTACAATAATGTATAGAATTGAAAAAAATCTATTTATGCTCTTTATATAAATTAGATTGAGCATAATTGTAATAGAAAGCAATTATTAGATAATTATGGAATTATAATTTTTATTGTATCTAAGAGTTGATTTTAACTTTTAAAAAATAAAAATTATGAAAACAAAAATTATTATTATCAGTATTTTCCTATGTTTTGCGAGTCTTTTTGCAGAAGCAGGAGGTGTTATTAAAGGCACAGTAAGTGATGACTTAAGCGGAAACTCAATTTCAGAAGCAGAGATAAAACTCTTTCTTTCAGGAATTGTTATCCGAACTACAAAAAGTGGGAAAAGTGGAAACTTCCAATTTACAGGATTAAACCCTGGGAAATATTCTTTAAGAATTAGCAAAACTAATTATGAAGATTATTTATACAAAGAAATTAATATAACGCAAAATCAGACTTATAGTTTAACGGCTTTTTTGATTCCCCAGAATACTCTTACGATTTCTGACGAAACTAAACCTCTACGTTATACCAAGGATATAGATAGAGGAATTAATAGAATAAGTGAAATGGAGTCTTATAATATTGCAGGATCTCCCGCTAATATTGGTACAGGTTATATTTATCAATCACAAGATACGTATGTTGATTATAATACTGAGTCATATGATTATATAGCAGAAAACAACTTTAAAGCAGTACTTAACAATCCTCTTTCTACATTTTCTATTGATATTGATAGAGCATCATATGCTAATGTGAGACGATTTATTAATAACTCGCAGTTGCCACCAAAAGACGCTGTTAGGATTGAGGAAATGATAAATTATTTCGACTATGATTATGAAAGTCCTAAAGGAGAACACCCATTTAGTACTTATCTAGAAATTGGAGATTGCCCTTGGAATCCTGCAAATAAGTTATTGATGATAGGAATTCAGGGAGAATCTGTGCCGGAAGAAAAAATTCCTCCAAGTAATCTTGTTTTTTTGATTGATGTCTCAGGATCGATGTCTCCTCCCAACAAACTTCCTTTACTTAAGAAATCTTTTAGAATTCTTATTGACAGATTAAGACCCGAAGACCAAGTTTCAATAGTCGTATATGCGGGAGCCGCAGGATGTGTTTTACCTCCAACATCAGGGGATGAAAAAAATAAAATTATTGCAGCACTTGATAATTTACAAGCAGGAGGCTCTACTGCAGGAGGAGCAGGAATAAAACTTGCATATAAACTTGCCTCCGAAAATTTTATAGAAGGAGGTAACAATAGGGTAATTCTTGCGAGCGACGGAGACTTTAATGTCGGAGTTAGCAGCAATGCAGAACTCGAAAGACTTATAGAATCAAAGAGGGATTTAGGAGTTTATCTTACAATTCTCGGATTTGGAATGGGAAATTATAAAGACTCCCGATTTGAAAATATTTCGAACAAAGGTAATGGAAACTATGCATATATTGATAATATTAGTGAAGCAAATAAAGTATTTGGTCATGAGTTGTGGGGCACATTATATACTATAGCAAATGACGTAAAAATTCAAATAGAGTTTAATCCTGCAAAAGTAAAAGAATACAGACTTGTAGGTTATGAAAACAGACTCCTTAATAAAGAGGATTTTAATGATGACAAAAAAGATGCTGGAGATATTGGCAGTGGTCATACTGTTACTGCAATATACGAGCTTGTTATGGCTGACGGAAATTCTCTTTCGGCAGATGTAGACCCATTAAACTATCAGACAGTTAGTTTAATAAAAAGTAATGATATAATAAGCTTAAAAATCAGATATAAAAAGCCGGGACAAACAGTAAGCAGGCTCATAACCAGCAAAGTATCTGAAAAAGATATGACAACACGAAGAAATACTGATAATTTTATAATGGCTGTAGCCGTCGCTGAATTTGGTCTTTTGCTGAGAGACTCTGAGTTCAAAGCGAAAGCGAGTTATGAAAGTATTATTTCTAATGCCAAGAAAGTTAATGGAAATGATCGATATGGTTATCGTACAGAATTTATTAGTTTAGTTGAAAGAGCAAAACTAATTGCATCAAATTGATTAAATAATTAGGTTTAGATTAAATGAATTGAGAGTCGCTGCTTTAAAGCAGCGACTCTCTTTAGAAATTAATATTGATTTTCTTTCCGTCTATTCTAACCAATCTATTGTTTCGAAAAGTTCTTGTGATAAAAAGACTCCCATCATCATTATATTGTCTCCAGTTCGAATGCTTATTTCCCATGCGGTATTCTGCTATAAGCCTAATGTTTTTATTGCCGTAATAAAACTTATGAACTCCATCTGCGTCTCCGTTAACAAAATTTCCTTCAAAACTTATATTTCCAGAGTCTGTGAAAAATGACTTCCAATATCCATTTTTTTGATCTATCTCGTATGATCCATTTTTTGTTATATTACCTACAGAATAAATCCAGTCACCTTGTTTTGCTCCATCGAAATATTCTCCACTAACAATTATTTTTCCGTTAATGTCATATTCAGTATACTTACCTTCATTTTTTCCATTAACAAAGCTTTCTTCTCTTCTTACTTTTCCATTTTTATAGAACCATACCCAATCATCTTCCGGTTTATCAGCAATATACTTCCCTTGTTGCTCAATGCTTCTATCGGGATAATAATATGTCCATAATCCTTCTTTTTTGCCATTTTTATAGCTGCCTTCTCCATAAAAATATTTATAATGATTGTCAAATAGTCTCCATTTCCCGGTTTTCAATCCGTTTTCATCAAAGAAACCTTCGCCGAGTAAAACGCCGTTACCATCAAATTCTTTTGCCAAAAGAAGCTTTCCTTCTTCATCAAATTCTCTGTGAATTCCAACAGGAATACTATCAATAAAAGCACCTTGAAATTTTAATGTCCCATCCTTATAATACGATGACTTAATTTCCGCAATCAATTCTATTTCTATTTCTTCATTACTCGGAACATGTATTACTCCATCTCTATAAACTTTTTCGATAACTTTATTTCCAGAAAGGTCATATTCAATATAAATTCCATGGAGTTTATTATTAAGGTAATGTTTTTCAATCTGTTTATTCCCGTTTTGATAAAAGAGCATCCATTTCCCTTGCTTTTTCCCTTCGTTATCATAGCGATTAACTAAAAATCTTTCAATAAGATATCCGTCGTAATAGTTGTATATGCTTATTACCAAACTGTCATTATCATACTCTTTGCCAATTCCATGTCTTTTATCATTTCTGTAATTGTATGAATACTTAATTTTAGAATTATTATCATAATAGAATGATAAACCTTCTTTTTTACCGTTAAAATAAAGGATTTTGGAACTTTTATAATAATGTTTAACCGAATCCTTATTGAAATAGAATTCGAAATTTACTGTATAACCGTTTCTTAAATCATTCCGATAGTATATTGACTGAGAGATATTTCCGTCGGGGTAATAAAAATTCCATACGCTGTCTAAAAGAAAAAATCTTCTGTTTCCAATGGATTTTAAGGTGCCATTATCATAATAACTTTTCCAAATTCCTTCCGGTTTGCCATCAACTAATTTTCCTTCACTAGAAATATTCCCATTTGGATAATAAAACACGGTATATCCGTCTTCTTTTTCGGATAGTCTCTCCTGTGTCATTGATTCCAAAGACATAAGAAGAAAAACGGTTATGAATATATACTTAAAGTACATCCCGCGTAAAATTAGCAAATTTAACTAATATAACATTTTTTTGGACTTTATGTTATTCTCAAATAAGGGAATTTTGGAGTATTTATTTCTTAGTTGAAAAATACTCATTGATTTTTTGCAAAGTTCTTTGGAGATTTTCATCTACCTCAGTTTCATTCGAAAGTCTGTCAACTGTTTTTAAATGAGTATATGATTTCTTCATATATTCATCAATCAAGGGAACAATTTCCGAAGCATACTTATTTATGTTTGTATCGTAGTTGTTTTCTATTAAATCGGCAGCCATATTAAAATATACCGAGCCAAGGTTATAATGTGCATCAACGAAAAGTGAATCAAGTTCAATAGCATTTTGATAATTTTCTATAGCAAGTGAATTATTGCCATTTTTTTGGAATGTGAAAGCTCGTACATGATAATATTCTTTGCGAGGATTATTAGAGTGTTTTATTAATCTATCGGCATATGGAATAATTTTGTTGTAATTTTCAATGTCAATCAAGAGGTTGATTTTAGACAAAAGCAAAATCGTGTCATTTGGGTACTTTCGCAGACCTTTGTTAAGAGCTTTTTCATAAGAACGAGAATTAGCAGGATAAAGAAGAGCATAAAGCAAATATGATTGCTCGGAACGATTGTTTTTTGAAATGAGACTTTTCTTTAACTTTTTGTATGTCTTAATATTATTTTGTAAATATGAAATTTTTGCAATGTAATACTTTGCAAAGATGTTAGATTCGTGCTGCTGGAAGCAATATAGGGCTTCTGTTAAATTTCCAGAGTCAAAAAATATCTTACAGAAAGCGACTTCTTGATAATCTTCAACTTGAGAATAACACGTAAAATTTAAACCGAAAAAAATCAGAATCGTAAACGAAATATATCTTTTCATAATTAGTTAAAATATTTAGAGAATAAAATTAGTAATTATCATTCAATATTCATATAAATTGAAAATGTCTTTTTTACAAAAAATAAATTGTATATTTTTATGCGATTAAGAAAGAATAATAATTAAAAATAAATATTATGAGACTATTATTGATTAGTAATTCAACGAATGCCGGTGAAGCATATTTAGATTATCCAAAGTTTAATATTAGAGACTTTCTTGGTAAAGAGCCTGTTAAATGTTTGTTTATTCCTTATGCAGGAGTAAGCCTTAGTTGGGATGATTATGAAGAAAGAGTGAAAAATCGTTTTAATGAAGTTGGACATGATATTGTGTCCATACATCGTTTTGAAGACCCGGTGAAAGCCGTTAACGAAGCAAAAGCTATTGTGGTAGGAGGTGGAAGCACTTGGAATCTTTTATATGAGGTTAGAAAAAATAATCTTATCGAACCAATCCGACAAAAGGTTCTAGAAGGCACACCTTATATCGGATGGAGCGCTGGGTCGAATTTGACTTGTCCAACTATTAAAACTACTAATGATATGCCTATTATTGATCCAAAAGGTTTTGATGCATTAAACTTGATTCCATTCCAAATAAATCCTCACTATCTCGATAAAAATCCCGACGGACATGGAGGAGAAACGCGCGAAGATAGAATAAATGAATTCATGGTTTTAAATCAGGAAGTATACATTGCAGGATTACGCGAAGGGACAATGTTTGTTGTAGAGGGCAGTAAAATGACAATGATTGGAAACAAAAGCCTAAGATTATTTAAGTACGGACAAGAAACAATTGAAATTGACCCTTCAGAAGACTTTAGTTTTTTACTTATGAAATAATTATTTAGATAAATAGCTTTAGTGTAAAACACATCCTATAATAAATTACAAATAAGCAGATATAAACTGTTAAGAATAAATTCTATTTTTCTGCTAATATAGTAAAGGATTATATTTTTAAACATATTCAGATATATTATAAAGCATTTCATCGAAAGGCTAGATATAATATTTTAGCAGTTCTGAAATGCGTTAAAAATGGAATTGTTTTTTGAACCTTACTTTGCTCTTTTTTTAATTATTTTCCTGGGTTATCTACTGGGGAAGATTAAAGTTAAGGGCATTAGTATCGACGTTTCTGCAGTCCTATTTGTGGCTTTAGCTTTTGGATATTATGGAGTTGTTTTGCCCTCGGAGTTTAAAGTTATAGGGCTAGTACTATTTATTTTTACAATTGGATTTCAGGCAGGACCTTCGTTTTTTGAAACTTTTCGTAAAGAAGGGATAAGATTATTTCTTCTAGCTTTTATAATTGTTTTTACCGGAGCCTTGGTTACAGTTTGCTGTGCAATTTATTTTTCTTTCTCAAAAGAACTTGCAGGAGGCTTATTTGCAGGAGCGATTACCAGTACACCCGGTTTGGCAGCGCTTACTGAACTGTCTCATAATAACGATGGAATTATTGGATATGGGATTGCTTATCCTTTCGGAGTAATTGGAGTTGTAGTATTTGTGAAAATTCTCCCTGGGCTTTTCAAAATGAGTATAAGTAAAGCGGAAAAAAAATACTCGCTTGAGTTGTCCCATAAATATCCAAAAGTTCTTAATAGAAACTTTGTTGTTGAGAACCCAGAAATAATTGGAAAGAGCCTTAAAGAACTTCAGCTTAGAGAAAAAACAGGATCAAATATTTCTAGAATACTTCAAAATGGAGTTGCGTTTACACCAAGCAATTTCACTGTACTGAAAGGTGGGTCGATTATTAAAGCAGTTGGAACCGAGGAGTCTTTGATTAAAGTACAGGAAATAGTTGGTAAACCTACCGAATTGGGGATTGCACTTAACGAAAACTATGACGTAAGATTTATTGTAGTAACCAATAAAAAAGTACTTGACAAAACAATTAGTGAACTACACATTCAAAGTAGATTTAATATAATTATAACTAGAATCAGAAGAAGCGGAATAGATTTCAGTCCAACATCAAATATTAAATTGCATTTTGGCGACAAGATAAAAGTTGCAGGAACAAGAGAAGATATCAATATGTTAGCTGCGTTCTTGGGAGATGAGGCATCGAAATTATATGACAATAATTATATTCCAATTGCTCTGGGAATTGTGCTTGGAATAATTTTAGGGGTTCAAAAATTGAAAATAGGAGTCATTGAATTAAGCCCCGGACTTACTGGAGGGGTTATGGCGGTTGCAATTATTCTTAGTAGAGTTAGAAAAACCGGACCACTAGTATTTTCACTTACAACAGGGGCAAGTCAAATTTTTAGACAAATTGGATTGCTCTTATTTCTCGCTGTTGTTGGAACTGAGGCTGGAGCAAATATTATTGCAATTTTGAAAACAGATGGACTTAGTTTGCTTCTTTCCGGAGTTTTAGTTACAGTTCTGCCAATGATATTCGGTGTTTTATTTGCAAAATATGTTCTTAAAATTGGAGTTCTTCAAATTCTTGGTGCTCTTACAGGAGGAATGACTAGCACTCCTGGACTTGCGGCGGCGAGCTCAATGACAAAAACAAATAGTCCGGGGATTTGTTACGCAACAATTTATCCGATTGCAATGATACTTGTGCTCATTTTTGTGCAGGTGATTTTTATTATTTTATAATTTCTTGTAATAATTTAAATTTAAAGAAAATTATCTATAAACATCTAAATAATCAATGCGTGGAATAGCCTATTTTTGACTTATAATTATAGCAACATTAATTTCATTTATTATTTCTTAACAATTTTATAGTCCGGAACTTAAAAATATCGTATAATTTTGTAATCTTTGCATTAATATTTAATTTGGATAGAGCAGAAAAAATAAGATATGACAAAAAAAACAGATTTTAGTAACACGCAACAATTACTGGCAATTATAAACAAAGCAATTATTGAAAAAAAGGGAATTGATTTAGTTAATTTAAACCTGATAAAAACCGATAATTCAATTACAGATTATTTTGTAATATGCCACGGAAGTTCAGGTGTTCACGTTAATACAATTGCCGAAAGCATTATTAGAACAGTTAAAACAGAGATAAAAGAAAATGTTTGGCAAAAAGAGGGGCTTGAAAATAGTCAATGGGTTTTGCTAGACTATGTCGACATTGTAGTTCACGTCTTCCAAAAAGAATATAGAGATTTTTACAAACTTGAAGAGCTATGGGCAGACGCAACTACAGAGATTATTGTAATTGAAGAAAATGATTAAACTTTTTAAAAGGTTTAGTGTTATTAGTTATCGATCATAAATATAAAAATGGAAAACAAAAAGGGTTTTGATAATATGTCAGAAGAAAATAACGAAAATAAATCTGACAAGCAGAATAATAAAAGCGAAAGTGAAAATAAATATAAAGGACCTACAGGCTTTAATGATCCTAATTTGAATAAGAACAAGTTTTGGATTTACATTGCCCTAATAGGATTGGTTTTTATAATTTCATTTATTGATTTTGGAAAATCTGCAAAGGAAATATCTCGTTCTCGTTTCGAACAAGAAATGATTGTCAATGAAGATGTTGAAAAAGTTGTTGTGGTTAATAGGTCAAGAGTTGATATTTATATTAAAGGAGAAAGAATCGGAGAAGGGCGTTATGATGACATCAGTAGTGGAAGTAGCCTAACAGGAGGAGCTTCCGGACCACATTACTACTTTAATATTGGAGATGTTGAAACATTCGAAAGACAACTTGAATTGGCTCAGGCAAATATCTCTGAAGAAAATCGACTTGTTACACAATATAAAACAGAGCATAATTATGTTGGAGAAATTCTTAGTTGGGTATTGCCAATTGCTCTTTTATTGGGTATTTGGTACTTCGTTTTTCGAAGAATGAGTGGAGGAGCTGGAGGGGGAAGTCAGATTTTTAATATAGGGAAATCAAAAGCTCAGGTGTTTGATAAAGAAAGCCGTGTTTTGGTGAATTTTAATGATGTTGCCGGACTAGAAGAGGCAAAAGTTGAGATTATGGAAATTGTAGATTTCCTGAAAACACCCAAGAAATATACTGCATTGGGAGGAAAGATTCCCAAAGGAGCACTTCTTGTTGGTCCTCCTGGGACAGGAAAAACTCTTCTTGCAAAAGCAGTCGCAGGGGAAGCAAATGTGCCATTCTTTTCAATGAGCGGATCAGATTTTGTCGAGATGTTTGTCGGCGTAGGTGCTTCCAGAGTTAGAGATTTATTTAAACAAGCAAAAGCAAAATCTCCATGTATTATTTTTATTGACGAAATTGATGCAATTGGCCGTGCTAGAGGTAAAGGTCCAAATTTCGGAGGCAATGATGAAAGGGAAAGTACTCTTAATCAATTGCTCACAGAGATGGACGGATTTGATTCTAATAGCGGAGTGATTATTCTTGCAGCAACAAATAGAGCAGATATTCTTGACAAAGCACTTATGAGAGCAGGGAGATTCGACAGGCAAATTCATCTTGAATTGCCCGATATTGTAGAAAGAGAGGCAATCTATAAAGTGCACACTAGAGATATTAAGCTTTCTCCTGATGTTAAAGTCGATTTTCTAGCAAAACAAACCCCGGGTTTCAGTGGAGCAGATATTGCAAATGTTTGTAATGAAGCAGCTTTAATTGCAGCTAGGAGAAATAAAAAGAAGGTTGAAAAACAAGATTTTCTCGATGCTGTAGACAGAATTATTGGAGGATTAGAAAAGAAAAATAAAATCATAAGTAAGGAGGAGAAAAAGACAATTGCATACCATGAAGCCGGGCATGCTACCGTGAGCTGGTTGCTAGAACACGCAAACCCACTTCTTAAAGTTACGATAATTCCAAGAGGGAAAGCTTTGGGTGCAGCATGGTATCTTCCCGAAGAAAGAACTCTTACAAATAAAGAACAATTACTCGACGAGATGTGCTCAGCGCTCGGAGGCAGAGCTGCAGAAGAAGTTACTTTTGGAAAAGTCTCAACCGGTGCTGTAAACGACTTAGAGAGAGTTACAAAACAGGCTATGGCAATGGTTAGTTTTTTTGGAATGAGTGATAAAATCGGGAATATTTCCTTTTATGACTCTACAGGTCAATCTGATTTTACTTTTTCAAAACCATATAGCGAAAAAACTGCTGAGTTGATAGATCAAGAGATTAAGAAAATTATTGATAATCAGTATATAAGAGCTAAAAAAGTATTAAAAGAAAATAGTGCAGGCCTTAATAGTCTTGCCGAAAAACTGCTCGAGAAAGAAGTTATTTTCAGCGAAGATTTAGAGTTAATTTTTGGAAAAAGAAAAACAAATCATCCAGAAAATAATGGAAATGCAGAAGTAAATAGTAATATTATTAATTCAGAAGAAGAAATAAATGAATGATTGGACATCAATATATATAACCGGCAATCCTCATCATGCTGAAATGATGAAACAAGTGCTTGAAGACAATGGAATTATTGCTGTAATTATAAATAAAAAAGACTCAAGCTATCTTTTTGGAGATATAGAGGTTTATGTTAATGATGGAGATGCTGAACTAGCCAAACATTATATTAAACAGTTTAAAGAAAGTCTAAATATTGAATAATTTAATAACAAGGACATTAACAGGGATTGTATTCGTTACAATAACAATTCTATCAATTCTTGTTTCGGAATGGACGCTTCTTGCATTATTACTTTTTTTTAACATTAGTGGGCAACTAGAATTTACTCGTTTGGTTAAAACAGATAAGTCAAATCCAAGACTTATTTCATCTTTAATAATAGGGTCTTTACTTGTAGGGCTTACATTCATCTATTATAAATTTAGTCTCGACATTAAGATTCTGTATTTATTAATAGTACCCATATCTTCGGTATTTATCGAGGAATTATATTTAGGGAAGGAATCCCCATTCAGAAATATTTCGTTTTCATTTCTTTCTGTAATGTATGTTAGTGTTCCTTTGACATTAAGTTTAACGATCGTCAATAATCCTGTTTTATTTTCATTAAATACAAACACATCATTTAATACTGATGTACTACTAGGAATTTTTATGATGCTATGGATTTATGATTCTATGGCTTATTGCATTGGCGTTCCTTTTGGTAAACATCGTTTATTTGAAAGAATATCTCCAAAAAAATCATGGGAAGGTACAATTGGGGGAGCCATCTTTACAATTGCCGCATCATTCTTTTTTTATAAATTTTTTCCTGATACAGATACATATATCTGGGTATTGCTTTCAATAATTGTGATAGTTTTTGGCACTTTTGGAGATCTAGTCGAATCAATGTTCAAAAGGAGTCTAAATATTAAAGACAGTGGAAATTGGCTGCCCGGGCATGGAGGTATTTTAGACCGTATCGATAGTTTTTTGTTTGTAATTCCATGGATTTGGCTTGTATTAGTAATTGTCGATTTTTTGAAATAAAAAGAAAATCACTTTTTTACAGCTATGAATATTGTTATTATGCAAAGATTGAGAATGATTATTAAAGTTGGAATAATTACTATTTGTCTTTGTTATTTTTACTCAGGACTATATGCTACCGGAATCGTTTCAACTGAAAAGATTGAAGTTGGGAGATATATTTCAACGGGAGAGAAACTTTTTGCTGAAAAATTAACTTTCTCGGATAATCTTGTTCGGTGGTATCATGTAAATTCTAAAGACTATATAGTCTTTATTTTACGCGGATTAAAATCATTCGACAAATCTTATAAAGACTTTGGAATATTAGGCGTTTATGATATTAAGTTTGGCTCAGTACGTTGGACAATGAGGATATATACATCTCATATAGGCATTATAGTCACAGATAATTACATTTTTTTGCCTGAAGGAACTAGAACAACTGTTCTAAATATTCGAAATGGGCAGACACGGGACTTTCTAAGAAGAAAGCGTTTATTAATGATTGACTCTGAAAAAAATATTGCTTATTCTTTAGGAAGGAAAAGTGGAAAGACAGTATTTGAAAGAATTGAACTAGGCACATGGGATAGTAATTGGCGGAGATATTTAAAATTTGAAAGCCCGATTGAGAATGTCCAATTTTTAAATGATTCTATGATTATATTAATTGCTAATGGACTTTTTTGTGTAAATATCAATCATGGAAATGGGTGGGAGTATATTTCAGAAACTCGAAATAAAAATCAATCCGATATTGCTATTGAGACAGCCAAAAGTGTTTTTATGGGAGCAATGTTTGGACTAATAGGTGTAATGATTAGCAATAATTTGGGAATTAATAACAATGTAATATCAGGAATACACTCAAATATCCTACAAGACGAAAATTCAGTATATTTTGCAGGGAGATATAAAATCAGCAAACTTGATAAGAGATTTGGAGTAGAAATATGGACATACTCTTTGCCATCGGAACTTACAGGAAGATCCTTGCTTTTTTTTGCAGGAGATACTGTAATGATGATTAATGGAGGATATGCTTTTTCTAACAATTATCCAATTAATTATGGCTTGCCATTTATGGCAGCATATTGCAGAAAAACTGGTAAGGAGTTTTATTTAATTAGCTATGAGGATAAAAATGCGGGTTCGGTATTAAGCTATAATTTCAATAACACTGAGATTAATCTTTTATATAGGAATAAAATTGTTTTTTTAAATGTGTCAAATTATAATGATATTATTGAGAAACCCATTGATACATTAATCTACGGAAAACCAACTCATTTTTTATCTAAATCAGATTACTCTAAGTTTTTAGGAAAGGATTACAAACAAATGCAATTCTCAGGAGCAGTATTTTTTACAGAAAAGGATTATATTCTTCGATATTCAAAAAACTCCGATTATCCAGAAGTAATTTTACCCCAGGATTATTATTTTGGTTTTATGAGAATTAATAAGTTTAATTTAATTGAGCAAAATAGTCAGTCTCTAATTTTGGATGAGAATAACAATACTATTGTTGAAACTGTGATTAATAGTTCTTGGACAAAGGCTGGCAAATACTTATTTAAAACATCATCTAATTCATTAAGCTATTTTAATACTGAGCAAATTATAACTAAACCTTAATAGCCTTTGCAATTCAATATAAAGTTTAATAAGTATTATTTTAGGATTTTTATGGTCATCTAAAAATATACTAAACTAACATCACATGTATAGAAAAAGTTCATATATTTGATAAATAATATTAACTATCTCTATTATGAAAACAAAAGTGATTCTATTTGCGACAGCAATATTTCTGTTATTCTTTACTTCTTGCAAGAAAGATAATCCAATAATAGAAGTTAGCTTTTCCGGAAAAGTACAAAAAGGGCCTTACCTTATTGGTTCTTCTGTTGTGGCATTTGAATTGGATGAAAATTTGATTCAAACAGGAAAGAGTTTTACAACAGAGATTATCTCAAATGACGGTAGCTTTAGTTTTTCACAAATTGAGATTGTCTCAAAATACTTATTATTATCAGCTACTGGATACTACTACAGCGAAATATTCGGGGTAAGTTCTCCGGGACCATTAACCCTACAAGCAATTGTTGACGTTAAAGATAAAAGCACTCTTAATATTAATCTATTAACTAATGCAGTAAAGCCAAGAGTTTTTCATTTAATGAGTGAAGGCAGTAATTTTAATGATGCGAACTCTCAGGCAAAAACAGAGTTTATGAACTTTATGGGAGTTAATGAGTCTGCTATTTCAGACTTTGATCAATTGAATATTGTAGAAGAGGGCAATCTAAATGCAGTATTATTAGCATATTCAATAATCTGTCAGCGATGGACTGGTTACTTGAACGAGCGACCCGGTCTAACCGGAGAACTATCCGAATTAAGTTCAAACATAAGCCTTGATTTTAAAGAAAATGGAGAGATTAATAATGAAGACATTATAAATCAGCTACTTAGTAATATTGCAAGTCTTAATTATCAGAATATTCGCAACAACATTTCTAACAGATATAATACCCTAGGAATTTCAGTAGAAGTGCCAGATTTCGAATATTATATTGGATTGTTTATGTTAAAACATGACGCTAGCAATAGTGTGGATTTTATATATCCGCTTACAGCTAGTCCAAATTCTCAGATTGCCCCAGATTCTGAATTATTTAATTTGTTATACAAAGAAAAGACAGAATATCAAGCGAATTCTCCAAATTCTCCTCATGTTGTTGCCGCTTTAACTCCAATTGGGAATAGTTTACAAATTAAAATCACTCCTCAAACTTGTAATTCAGGTGATGGAGGGAGTATATGTATTACAAACGGAGGACTTAATAATGGAGGCTGGGGGATTACTAATGATAACGGAACTTGGATATTTGAAGCTCAAAGAGAAAATAGCCTTTGTACCGCTTTATTTGATTTGGTAGGAACCGGTTCTGCAACAGTTGAATACTTTGAGAATGAAAATACAAGCCCTACTTTTACAAAAACGATTAATTGGGATTATTAATCTGCAGCTCAATATAAAATTTTGAATTATTATCTGATAAATTCCAACCCCTTTATTTTCATTAGCGGCCCAGTTAAATTATTACAAATATTTCTCTTAATCCTCTTTGCAGTAATTGGAGTTTTTTATTAGACAGTCCTAGGCAATATAAAATTAAGAATGCTTACTATTTGCAATGTTTCCAAAAATTGATTGTAATTTTCCGTGTAATTCTAATCGCCTAAAGGCTTCTGCAATCTATTATTATGTTGATAAAACATGAGTTAGGATATGGAATATTCATGAAAATTATTATATTTTTGTAAATAAATTGAAAAGTAATGGGAATAGGCAGTTTTTTTAGAATACCTGCACATAATGTATTTGACTATAAGCCTCGTTTTTATGATCCTGAAAAGGAAAAAAGAAAAGAGAAGCTTAGGTTAATTAGAGACGAACAAGGCAAGCATGACAATTTAGAATCAGTAGATAATGTTGTGCCTGGATCGCGAATTAAAGGAAGTTTTAGATCTGGTATGTCAAGACGAAAGTATAGTCGGAGAAGTTCTGTGGTAAGATTTCTTGTTATTTTAGGGTTTCTATTTTTCATTGCCTACCTTATTATTGTTGTAGACTTAAGTCCTATTATAAATTATTTTAGTAAGTAATGTCAGATATAATTAAATTATTGCCCGACTCAGTTGCCAACCAGATTGCAGCAGGAGAAGTTATTCAAAGACCAGCTTCTGTTGTTAAGGAATTGGTTGAGAATTCACTGGATGCTGGAGCTACAAAAATTCAGGTTATTATTAAAGATGCTGGCAGGACATTAATTCAAATCATTGATAATGGAAGTGGCATGAGTCCTACAGATGCAAGACTAGCATTCGGTCGACATGCTACATCAAAAATTACAAACGCAGGAGATTTGTTTTTAATAAGGACACTCGGATTTAGAGGAGAAGCTCTTGCGTCAATTGCTGCTGTTGCTTCGGTGGAGTTGAAGACAAAACGTTTTGAAGACGAACTAGGCACTCATATAAAAATTTCAGGAACAAGGTTTGAAGGCCAGGAGCAAACAACGTGTGCAAATGGGAGTAACTTTATGGTCAAAAATTTATTTTATAATGTGCCAGCAAGACGAAAGTTTCTTAAAACCGACCAAACAGAATATAGATATATTTTAAATGAAATATACAGACTGGTATTGACGAATAGTGATGTAGAATTCAGTTTGATTTTTGATGGAAGTGAGCAAATCGCTGTAGCTAAGGAGAACACTAAACAAAGAATAATAAATGTGTTTGGGAAGAAAATTAATCAAAGTTTGATAAGCATACAGACCGATACGGCAATTGTTAAAATAAAGGGATACATTGCAAAACCAGACAGAACAAGAAAAACAAATATTGAGCAATACTTCTTCGTAAATAATAGGTATATGCATCATCCATATTTTAGAAAGGCTGTGAATATGGCTTATGACAAACTTATTCCAGAGGGAGAGTATCCCTCGTTTTTTATTTATTTTGAGGTAGACCCAGCAAATATTGATGTAAATATACATCCAACAAAAACTGAGATTAAATTCGAAGATGAACAAGCAATTTTTCAAATTCTAAATGCCTGCATTAAAGAGTCTCTAGGTAAATTCAATGTAGTTCCAAAAATGGATTTCGAAGAAAATATTACTAGAGATGCACACCTTACTTCTCAAACAATCATTAGACCTCCAAAAATTGAGATCAATCCCGACTACAATCCTTTTAAAGCAGGTAGTTCTGACAGAGGGAATTATTCTAGACAATCATTGTCGAAAAATTGGGAAGAGTTATACAAAACAAATAATCAAAATATAAACTCGCAAAGTAATATAAAGCAGGGAGAAGAAGCTATATCTCCTATTTTTAAAGAAAAGGAAATAGTAGAAGATTTTGAAGCAAACAATATTTTCTTTCAATTCAAAAAGAAATATATTTTAACAACCGGAAAAAATGGACTTATTGTTATAGACCAGTCTAGGGCACACGAAAGAATTCTGTTTGAAAAATTTATGACTTTACTTGAATCAAGAAAGGGTGTTGTTCAAAAAAGTTTATTCCCAATAGAGTTGGATCTTAATAATCATGAACGAGCTTTTATGCTGGAAGTCATTGAACATTTAAACAATATTGGTTTTGATATTGAAATGAAAGGGAATTCAGGATTTGTGCTTAATGGAGTTCCTGGAGACATCGAAACTAATAATCCTGCGGAGATGGTTCTCAAAATGCTTGAAATTCTTATAAATACTCCCGAGGACATCAAGTTGGTGCTACACGAGAAAATTGCATATTCACTGGCTAAATCTACAGCGATTAAAACAGGAAGAGTCCTTATAGAAGAAGAAATGAGAAACTTGTTCTATCGTTTAATGTCTTGCTCTAATCATAATTTTACTCCGGATGGACTAAAAATTTTACAATTAATTACAATAGAAGAGATTGAAACGAAGTTCAAATAAATAAAAAAAGTATGATATCAGGAAGAGAAGGATTTTTTCAATTTCCGCCCGTGGTAAAAGCATTATTGATTATTAACGGAGCGATGTTTATTATAACTCATTTTTTGGGTTTGGATCTATTTGGATTGCTAGCGGTATATAGTTTTAAATCAGACTTGTTCAGCCCCTATCAGCTAGTCTCGCATATGTTTTTGCATGGAGGACTTGCCCATTTGTTCTTTAATATGTTTGCACTATGGATGTTTGGGCGCGTTCTGGAGCAAGTTTGGGGTTCACAAAAGTTCTTTATTTATTATTTTGTTTGTGGATTAGGAGCTGCACTTCTTCATCTTTTTGTTATGCAGATGGAAATAAAATCTTTGATATCCGGCATGGACGAGGCTGCAGTTAATTTGGTTTTCGCCGAAGGAACAGACATTCTTAAAATGGAAAAAAATTATATAGAACCTCAGATGAGGGATTTAAACCTAATGCTTAATACACCAACAGTTGGGGCATCAGGTGCAGTTTACGGTCTTTTGCTCGCGTTTGGTATGCTATTCCCAAATTCTCTGATTTATGTCTATTTTGCAATACCGGTTAAAGCTAAGTATTTTGTAATGATTTTCGCTGCCCTTGAACTTTACCTTGGCTTTATTAATAGATCTGGAGATAATATCGCTCACTTTGCACATCTTGGGGGAATGCTATTTGGACTGATACTTATTCTTATATGGAAAAAAAGTCAGTTTAATAGATGGAAATAAAATGAACATAGTAGAGGATTTAAAATATAATCTTAAAGTAAGGAACAACCTAACAATACTAATCTATATTAATCTTATTGTATTTGTTTTGATTTCTGCATTGAGAGTAATACTCTTTCTTGTTAACGGAAATCCGCAATCTATTATTAGCTATATAGGAGTTCCTGCTGCTACAGAATCATTTTATTTAAAACCATGGACAATCATTTCATATATGTTTGTTCACCAGGGTTTTATACATCTTTTGTTCAATCTTTTGTTTTTATATTGGTTTGGAAAAATATTTGTCCAGTTTCTTAATCAACGGCAACTACTTGGGCTGTATCTTTTAGGGGGCTTAGTTGGAGGAGCATTATACATTATTTCTTTTAATGCTTTCCCTGTTTTCGACGAAATAAGGTCAGTTTCAATAGCGATAGGTGCGTCTGCATCTGTAATGGCTATCATAATAGCTGCAGCTACTTTGGTTCCTAATTATAATCTTTATATGTTATTTTTTGGGCAGGTTAGATTAAAATATATAGCCATTTTCGTTGTTTTAATTGATGTATTAAGTATTCCAACTGATAATTCTGGTGGACACATTGCCCATATTGGAGGTGCAATCATAGGATTTATCTTTATTTTATTCTATAAGAAAAATATAGATATTACGAAATGGATTACTGCCGTTTTAGATTTTTTTAGAGAACTGTTTGTACCTCGAAAAAGCATTCGTGTAACACATAAAAAAAGTAAGAGAACAGAATCCGACTATGAATATAATTCTAGAAAGAAAGCAGAACAAAAAGAAATTGACTCCATTCTTGAAAAAATTGCTAAAACTGGATATAAAAGTTTGACAGAAAAAGAAAAGGAAAAGTTGTTTAAATCAAGTAATAAAAGTAACTAGTGTTTTGAAGAAATTAAAAACCATATTGCTAATAATGAATATTATACTTATCCTTCCATTATTGTTATTTTATTTAAATTCACTCCCTTCTCCTGAAAACTCAAGAATTGTTATAATTTTTCCGTTTGCCTTTGTAGGACTTATTATTGCAAATATTGTAATTTGTCTTGGATGGATTTTTTTAGACTGGAAATACATGTTAATTTCTCTTTTAACTATAATTATTGGTCTTCAATATGTTTCTGCGATTTATCCAATAGCTTCTATATTTAATCCGAAACAAACAGAAGGTGAGTTTAAGATAATGACTTATAATGTAATGCTTTTTGGACTTTACGATTGGAGGAATAATCATAAGTTGAAGGATAGTATTGTTGAAATAATCGTCAATGAATATCCTGATATAATTTGTTTACAGGAAGTTTATTGGAACGATAATGGAGGGAAATTTAACCCATTAGGACAGATTAAGGCTCGCTTAAACTACAAATATATTCACAAGGGAGCTATGGCTTATGTTGATGGAGGACAAAATTTTGGATTGGCAACAATTTCAAAGTATCCAATAATTAATGAGAAGTCTATTAAATTTGATAACTCTTATAATGGAGTTTTGATTACAGACCTTATTATGGGAGACGACACAGTAAGAGTTTTTAATTGTCATATGCAATCAATTCAATTAAGCCAAAAGGATTACACTGTTATTGGAGCTATTACAGATACTCTCGACAATAAGAAACTTAAAATAATTGCTAAAAGAATAATTGAGGCAACACAGCAGAGGACAGAGCAAACAAATATAGTATCAGAGCATGTAAGAAATTCCCCATATCCGGTATTTATTTGTGGAGATTTAAATGATTTTCCACTATCATATACCTACCTTAGCCTTATTAAAGGATTAAAGGACACTTATGCGGTTAAAGGGAAATATCCCGGATACACATGGGATAATTTTGGAATAAAACAGAGAATTGATTTTATTTTCTATAATAGAAACTTTATTTGCACAAAGCACAAAGTAATTCAAAAGAGTTTTTCAGATCATTTTGCAGTAATTGCCTGTTTTGAAAAGAAAGAGTAAATGTACCTGAGTTAATCTTAAAATATTAAATTTGCATAATCAAAATACCAAATTTTACAAATAATGAGCGAACAGATAAAACACGAATGTGGAATTGTTGTAATGCGACTATTAAAGCCACTTTCCTACTATATTGATAAATACGGAACTCCACTGTACGGGCTTAATAAACTATATCTTCTAATGGAAAAGCAGCATAATCGTGGGCAGGATGGTGCAGGAGCATTATGCCTAAAGCTTGATATGGAGCCAGGGAAAAAGTATATAAGCAGAAAACGGTCGGTAGCACAAAATCCAATAATTGATGTTTTCTCCCAAATTTATGAGGGATGGGATAATATCTTTAAAGACAATAAAGAGAATGAGAACAATCCTGAATGGATTAAGGAAAACTTGCCTTTTATCGGAGAACTTTATATGGGACATTTACGATACGGAACTTTCGGTAAAAATAATATTGAATTTGTGCATCCGGTTATGAGACTAAATAATTGGCGATCACGAACTTTAGTAATGGGCGGCAACTTTAATCTAACCAATGTTGATGAATTGTTTCAATATCTGATAAATTTTGGTCAGCATCCAAAGGATTATACTGATACTGTTACTGCTCTCGAAGAAGTTGGTTTATATATTGATGAGGAAAACCAAAAATTATTTAGAGAATATAAGAATCAAGATATTGGGAATAAGGAAATATCAAAGCTTATTGAGGAAAATGTTGAAATTCAAAAGGTTTTAAGAAATGCAACTGCTAACTGGGATGGAGGATATGTTATGGGCGGATTTCTTGGACATGGAGATGCTTTTGTAATTCGCGATCCTTGGGGAATTAGACCTGCATTTTATTACCACGACGATGAGATTGCCGTACTAACCAGCGAAAGACCTGCAATACAAACCGCGTTAAATGTTAAAGCAGAATCAATTAAAGAACTTGAACCAGGAAGCGCACTAATTATTAAGAAATCTGGAGAAATCAGTTCCCAAATGATTCGTATTCCCGAAAAGAAAACTCCTTGTTCATTCGAAAGGATATACTTTTCACGAGGAACTGATAAAGATATTTACAGAGAAAGAATTAATCTCGGAGAATATCTTGTTCCCGCTATTGTTAAAAAAATCAATAATGATTTTGAAAATACTGTCTTCTCTTTTATCCCAAATACTGCTGAAACAGCATTTTATGGAATGATTAAAGGATTGGAGACACACCTTAATGCAATGAAGTTAGAAAAAATTTCTGGCTCGGAAAACCTACTTGAAAAAGAAGACTTGGAGAAACTTCTGAATTTCCGACCAAGAGTGGAAAAAATTGCAGTTAAGGACATGAAGCTCAGAACTTTTATTACTAAGGATGAGGACAGAAATAATCTTGTTGAACATATATACGATATCACCTATGGCTCAGTAAAAGAAAATACAGATACCATTGTTATTATGGACGATAGCATTGTTCGCGGAACAACCCTAAGGCAAAGTATTCTTAAAATACTTGATAGATTAAAACCTAAAAAAATAATAATAGTATCATCAGCTCCTCAAATACGATATCCTGATTGTTATGGTATTGATATGACGAAAATAGGGGATTTTGTAGCTTTTAATGCTGCAATAGAACTATTGAAGGAAAATAGTATGGAGTTTGTTATAGAAGATGTTTATAGAAAATGCAAAGAGCAGGAGAAACTTCCAAAAGAAGATATTACAAACTATGTAAAAGGAATATACAAACCATTCACGGCGCATCAGATTTCTGGCAAAATCGCGCAAATGATTAAAGCTGATGAAATCAATGCAGAATTTGAAATCATTTACCAAAGTATTGAAAATCTTCATAAGGCATGCCCTAATAACAATGGAGATTGGTACTTTACGGGTGATTATCCAACTCCGGGAGGGAATAAAGTAGTAAATACTTCATTTATTAATTACTACGAAAAGAAAAATGTGAGAGCCTACTAATCGGCACGTATTTTAAAACAAATGATCTGTCCTTCCAATATCTGATTTAATTCCAAAATAAAAATACCAGTGATTAGTGGTTCTAAAACTTGATGAGTGTTTGCTTAACTTTCTATTAACAGCACCAGCATTAACAGATAAAAATGAAACTTTGTCAAGATTGTATTCTATTTGTAAGCATCGGGTTTTTTGTAGGAGTTCTATCCCTTGTAATATCGTATTGAAATATGTTTGAATAACATAAGGATAGCCTTGATTACCATCCATTGTAGGAAGAAAAATATTTTGCCCGTAATGTGTACCTGCTAAGTCTGTACCGGATTTTGCTCTCATGCTTTTATAGCTAAAATAGAAACGTTTTATATGATATTCAACCCCAAAAATCATTTCTCTGAAATTTGCCCCCAAAGGATGTGCAAGAGCTTCTCCAAAATGAGAATAATTCTGCTCTGGATATCTGTGAGAATAAAGATAAGGCCTAGTAATGTTGAATTCGGTAAAAGCATTTAGATTCTTCAAGGTAAAAAGATTAAAACTTTTAAATCCCGCTTGAAATCCCCATTTGTTTGAAAAAACGCCATAAAGACCTTCAAAATTACTGTTTATTCTTTTGCGGATATCATTCATCAAAATATTAACAATAATGTCATCAATCACAAGCTGTGAATAAAAAATATTTGTGGAATTTACAGAAAGTTTTAGATTTAAACCCATAAGCGCATTATCATGACTGCCAAGATAAAATTCAACAGGTCGGAAAAATATAATAGGATTGAAGTAATTTACATTCAGTCCCATATCTTGATGCATTATTACAGATTCAAAGAGTCCGATGCTCAATTTTGATGAAATTTTCCAGTCAAGATAATGGAAAACGGCATATTTTGATTTGAGGGAACTCCAATTTTGAACCTCTGCGTTGCCAACGTGCTTTAACTGAGCCCATATTACTGAATATTTAATACCCGAGAACTTTGTTTCAAGCTTGAAATAGGGATAGTTATATGAATTGTCTGATAAGAGAAGCGATCTGTAGCCATCACCATAAAAATTATTTCCAAATCCATATTCAAAAAGCAAAAAATCGTATGGGCGATAAGTCAAGGAAAACCTATAGTTGGCATTATAGTAATTTACTTTACCATTTAGGAATCCTTTTGAATGAAGAAGGGTCATATTTTCATGACTTACAATAAGATAGTCAAGAGGTTTTAGATAATTGTGAAATACAAGTGCACTAAATCCAAGTTTATCGTTAATGCCGGCATTCAATAATACCCCACCACCAAGACTATATGGGAATGAAAAGTTTGGTTGGATACCACTAATCATGCTTAAAACTGGTAAAACCTGAAGAAAGTAATTCTTTCCAAATGAATCAGAATGTTCTGCACATAGCCCTGCTTTAAATGGATTGAAAACACTGTCTTTCTCAAATATTTCTATGTAGTCACTATAGTATAAAGGCTTTACAGAACTGTGGAAATTTGATTCAGTGCAGTATAAGTGAGGTTTAATTAGACGATTGTATTCAGAATTGTATAAAGGAATCAGTTGAGCATATGTGCCTAAGGGAAAAAGCAAGATTAAGAGATATGTAATTTGTTTCTTAAAATTAAAAATCATGATAATTCCTTCTTAATGTTGTTCTAATGCCTAGCTGAATATAACTGTTTTGAGTATTTCGAAGTTGTTCGCGTCTTAAGATATAGCCTCCAAATATTTGTAAGCCCATTGCTGGATTTAGCGTATATATTAGTTGGGTTTCTGAGTATATTACGATTTGTCCGGGTTTGGCAACTATTATTGAGTTATTTATTGGTTCTTGCGAGAAAATATTCTGAAGATTGAAGTACCCTCCAATTCTGTATTGAATGTAGTTGATTTTTGTCAGAACACTAAACTTATTAGTACTATATTTAGCCATAATCAAAAGTTCGTCAAATCCGTGTCCTGCAGGATGAGCAAGACTTTGGTTAAATTGTCCGTAGTGCTGTGTGGGGTTTGAGTGAGTATAAGTAAATACATCGGCATGATTATATTCTAATTGAACATATAAATTCTCTATGTTAATAAATTTAAAACTTTTATATCCTAACTGCATTGCAGTGCGATTTTCAAATTTTTCCCTATCGGGATTAATACTTATTTTATCAATTAGAAACTGCGAATAAAATATTCCGATTTTTTCCTTCTGCAACGAGATATTTATTCCGGCAAGAGCGTTGTTTATATTATCAAGACCAAAGTAAGCGGTGTTGAGATATGTCACAGGGTTTAATGCAGCATAATTCCAAATATTTTCTTTTTCAGCATCAAAAACAACTGCCTCAAAAAATCCTATCCTAAAATAATTATTCAAATCCCAAGTAAGATAATTATATGAAATAATTTTTCCGGGATAAATCGTATTTAGTGTCCAGTTCTCATCAATACCCATAATATTGTTATAATTAGGATTTAGTGTGTGAGTTAGGATATGATTAAATCCGATTCTTTTGTATCTAAATGATGTTTTAAAATATAAATATGGACTAGCAAAATCAGAGAGTAATACAGACCTATAGCCATCTCCAATAAAAAGACGATCTGTTCCCAGTGTAAAGCTTAGAATTTCTATAGGTTTAAAACTTATGTTACCAAAAGCATTAGTAAAGTCAAACCCATTATTCTTAAAAGGCTTAATTCTAGAATATCCGGGAATTATTCTAAATGTGCTGTAAAAATCATTTATATGATCCGGAAAAACTGCTTGATTTTCCATAAATCCTGAATTAAACCATATTTTTGAATCTAATCGCCCGTAGATTACTAACCCCCTAGTATTATGAAACCCCTTCGATTTATTTTGCAGTTCTCTCGTTATACGCAAATCAATTATGGGATTAATAATAAGTTTATACTTCTCAGAATTAGAAATATGAAGATGCTCATGAAATATCTTTCTTCTCATCAAAGACATTTCTTTATTATTTATAGAATTATTAAATATAAGACTGTCAAAAAGATGATGCTCACTGCCAATAAGTGGACGCATTGAAGTGCTCGCGTCATTATAATAGATACTAGACTCGTTAATACTGATGTGGGAAAAGGAATTTAAAGGATAATCCTGAGCAAAAATACCCGCTTGAAATAATACTAGAATTAGAACTATAAATATCCTAAACATAATAAACTATAATTATCAAAAGTAAGATTAATTTCAATATGCTTAAAACAAAAAACTAATTCAGTTAATTAAAAAAATAAACTTATTAAAAATACTATAACAATGCTCGTAGTATATATTAGATATGGCTTAATGTTTAAATATTGATTAATATTAATCTTTAATCGTTTATTAAGGTAAATAATTAGAAATATTTTTTCAGCAAGAAAAGCAATGACAGTTGCAAATGCAACTCCAGCTATACCCCAGTAAGTAATAAAAATTATACTCAAAGAAACATTAAGAATTATTTCAAATGCAGAAGCATACATAATTACATTAGTTTTTCGAAGGCCAATAAGTATTGTCTGAGGGAAGAGTAATCGACTGACGATAAGTAATAAATAAAAATTGAATATTATTGCACTATCTGTAAAGTCTGGGTTAAAAACTATAGGATACAACCAACGGCTGGTAAGGATGAAAACTATTGAGACCGGAAACAAGAAATTCATTAAGCGTGCTGCTCCGTGCTTTAGATTTTTTAGTGATTCAGCAATGTCTTGTTTCCCAGAAAATGTTGGAGTAAGAGCATTACTAAAAGCATTTGCTAATAGTATTACAAATGGAAGTTCACGTGCGCCATATCTAAAAATTGCAAAAGTGGCTTCATCAAATTTCCAAGAAACAAGAAATCCGTCAATATATGTTGCACTACCACCCAAAAGAAGGCTTATTATTAGAGGGTTTGAAAGCTTGAGGTATTCTCTGATGAAAGTGAAAGAAATTCTAATCTCTGAGTATTTGAGAATTAAACATATCAACCAGATGAATCTTAATCCATTTATAAAAACAAGGCCATATAGCCCATACCCAAGATCATAACCTAGAATTATTGGAATTGTGACACAAAAGAATTGTAGAGAAAAAGTAATTATTCCATAGTAAATAATATATTTTGACTTATTCTTTAAAAGATAAATATATTCAATCAAATTTACTGGTCCAGACACGCAAATATAAAGAAAAAGAATTTTCATGTATGGAATTCTACTTCCAGATAAAGAAAGCAAAGAAGATATTATATTTTGTGATGAATATACAAAAACCCCTGCAAGAAAACTTAATAGACAAAATAAGATGAATACATTAAAAAAGATAGGATTTCTTTCTTGGGAATTGAATGTCTTATTATTGTTAAAAATTGACAGAAGGGATTGCAAAAAACCTCCAATCCAGAAAAAACTTACACCTCCTGCAATAAGAATAAATGTTTCGTAAACTCCAATTTCTCCGGTTCCCAGATTTGTTTTTGCAAAAACAATGCTAATGAGTAATAAAATGCCAAAGCGAAATAACTGGAAAAATTGTAATCCGGTTACATTATTTACATATTTACTAATATTTAAAGTCCGGTTTTTCAATCATTATATATTATGTAAAAGTATTTTTGCCAGCTATTTATTAAGGTTTTCAAGATATCCTGACATGATTTTCTGTATATATTTTCCTAGAATATCAAACTCAATATTAACAACTGTGCCTGGTTTGTAATTATGGAATACCGTTACATCATAAGTAAAAGGAATAATAGCTACGGAGAACTTATCATCTCTCGAGTTAACAACCGTTAAGCTTACTCCGTCAACAGATACCGATCCTTTTTCAACTGTCATATTCCCTTTTGTTTTGTCATACTGAAAAGTGTATAACCAACTTCCGTCCATTTCTTTAACTTCTGTGCAAATTGCTGTTTGATCAACATGACCCTGAACTATATGACCATCTAAAAACTTATCCATTGTCATACTTCTTTCAATATTTACCTCATCTCCTTCTTTTAGCAGACCCAAATTAGACTTATTAAGAGTTTCCTGAATTGCTGTTACTTTGTATATTTTGTGATCTTTATCTACAAAAACAACAGTAAGGCAAACTCCATTATGACTTAGACTTTGATCGACTTTTAAACTGTCTGCAAAAGAACAAGTAAGGGAAAAGTGCACGTTAGATTTCTCCTTTTCTATTTTTACTACTTTTGCCGTTTCTTCAACTATTCCTGAAAACATAATTTTATATTTTAAGTTAGACTAAATCTTTATTAAAAATGCAAACATACATAAAAATGCCCAAAACGTTATAATTTAAAATTTCTTTTTTGTTTGCCAAAATTTCTTTTAAATTCTACGAATAACTGTAAAAATAAGTATTCAGGAGTTAATAAAAAATATGAATGAACAAAATTATCACTTGTTTCATTCACAGATTATTGAGTGTAGTTTTATCTATTATTATCCAAACTTTTCCCCAATTGCGTCTAATTGATTAAAAATACTGTCAGTATCAGTACAGGTTAGTAATTTTAGCCGAGTTTCTTTAAAGTTTTGAATCCCTTTGAAATATAGGTTGAAGTGTCTTCTCATTTCATAAATCGCGGTTTTCTCGCTTTTATGTTCTAATGCCAATGAAAAATGTTCTCTTGCGATTTCAACTTTGCGTTTTAAATCTGGCTCAGCTAATTGTTCTCCGGTTTCGAGATAATGTTTTATTTCTTTGAAAATCCAAGGCTTGCCAATTGCCGATCTGCCAATCATAATAGCATCTGTCCCATATTTTTTTATGCATTCAGCGGCTTTGGTTCCGCTATCAATATCTCCATTCCCAATTATAGGAATTTTCATTTCAGGATGCTCTTTTACCTTACCTATTAAAGTCCAATCGGCTTGTCCTTTATACATTTGAGCCCTTGTTCTTCCATGAATTGTCAATGCCTTTACTCCAATGCTTTGTAGCATAAGAGCCAACTCAAGAATGTTTAAATTATTAGAATCCCAACCAAGCCGTGTTTTTACTGTGACAGGTTTGTTTGTTACTTTTATTACTCTTTCTGTAATATCTTTCATTAACTCCGGATACCTCATCATTCCAGAGCCTGCACCTCTATTGGCAATTTTTTTTACTGGGCAACCAAAGTTAATATCAATTATATCAGGATTAGCTCTGTCACAGATTACAGCTGCCTCTTCCATGGCTTCAGGAATATGTCCGTAAATTTGGATTCCAATAGGTCTTTCGGAGTCAAATATATTTAATTTCTGAACTGATTTTTTTCCGTCGCGTATAAGTCCATCAGAAGAAATAAACTCTGTGTACATCATATCAGCACCAAATTTTTTACAGATATATCTGAAGGAAGGATCGGTAATGTCCTCCATTGGTGCAAGAAATAATGCGTTTTTCGGAAAACAAATATCCCCGATTTTAAACATGAGCAGAATAATTACAGAGTTGCTTGAGTTTCAATTTGATCAAAGCCTTCAATAATATCTCCGACTTTAATGTCATTAAATTTTTCAATGTTTAAACCGCATTCGTATCCTGACGAAACCTCTTTTGCGTCATCTTTAAAGCGCTTTAGGGATCCTAGATTTCCTGTATAAATAACAATTCCGTCTCGAATAATTCTAATTTTTGATTTCCTAGTAATTTTTCCGTCTGTTACCATACACCCTGCTACTGTGCCGACTTTAGTAATTTTAAATACTTCTCGTATTTCTACCGTACCGGTTACTACCTCTTTTATTTCTGGAGATAACATGCCTTGCATAGCATCTCTTATTTCATTTATTGCATCGTAGATAATTGAATAAGTTCTGATTTCAATTTCTTCTTTTTCTGCAAGTTTACGAGCATTAACTGATGGACGAACCTGAAATCCTACAATAATTGCATTTGATGCAGAGGCAAGCATAACGTCTGATTCCGAAATTTGACCAACTGCTTTATGTATGATATTGACATTAAATTTATCTGTAGAGAGTTTAATTAAGGAATCTGCAAGTGCTTCAATTGAACCATCAACATCACCTTTAACAATAATGTTTATTTCATTAAAATCTCCAAGAGCTAATCGTCTGCCGATCTCGTCGAGAGTTATATGCTTTTGAGTTCTTAATCCTTGTTCACGTTGTAATTGAACTCTTTTATTTGCAATTTCTCTAGCTTCATGCTCGGTTTTCATTACATTAAATTTGTCTCCGGCTTGAGGTGCTCCATTTAAACCAAGAACGAGAACAGGAGTTGATGGACCAGCTTCTTTTATTTTCTGCCCTCTCTCATTGTACATTGCTTTAACTTTCCCTGTATTGCAACCTGCTAAAAGAATATCTCCAACCTTAAGTGTTCCGTTCTGAACCAAGAGAGTAGCAACATATCCTCTTCCTTTATCAAGTGAAGATTCGATTATTGTACCGGTAGCATTTCTTTCTGGGTTAGCTTTTAGTTCAAGGACATCTGATTCTAATAGAACTTTTTCTAGTAGAATTTCAAGATTCACGCTTTTAAGCGCAGATATCTCCTGACATTGATATTTACCACCCCAGTCTTCAACCAAATAATTCATTTTTGCAAGTTCTTCTCTTACTTTTTCAGGATTAGAGCTAGGTTTATCAATTTTGTTTATTGCAAAAACGATAGGAACTCCTGCTGCAGAAGCATGGTTTATTGCTTCAATTGTTTGTGGTTTGATATTGTCGTCTGCAGCAATTATTATTATAACCACATCAGTTATTTGGGCTCCACGAGCACGCATTGCAGTGAAGGCTTCGTGTCCAGGAGTATCAAGAAAAGTTATTTGCCTTCCGCTATCAATAATCACACTATAGGCACCAATGTGTTGTGTAATTCCTCCGGCTTCTCCTGCAACAACGTTTGTATGTCTTATGTTATCAAGAAGCTTTGTTTTTCCATGGTCAACATGCCCCATTACTGTTACAATAGGTGGTCTTTCAACGAGACTTTCCTCCGAATCCTCTTCTTCCTGAATCTCGCTAATTAACTCTGCAGATTGAAACTGAACATCATAGCCGTACTCATCTGCTACTAGAGTCATTGTTTCTGCATCAAGTCTTTGATTAATTGAAACAAACATACCGAGACTCATACATGTTGCAATAACATTAGTTGCAGGTACATTCATCATACTGGCAAGTTCGTTTACTGTAACAAATTCTGTTACTTTCAGTATGTTTTTTTCTGCCTCTATTTTATCAAACTCTTGCTGCATTTTTTGAGAAACAGCATCTCTTTTTTCTCTTCTGTATTTTGATGTTTTTGATTTTTGCTTTGTTGAAGTAAGTCGTGCAAGAGTTTCTTTTATCTGCTTTTGCACATCTTCCTCTGAAACATCGGCTTTTTTTAGCTTAACTATTTTTTTCTTTTTAACGCCTTTTCGTAGATCTTCTTTAGCTTTTATGTTTTCTTGTTCAACATCAACTTTGCCTTTCTTTATTCTCTTTCTTTTACTCTTTTTTTCCGCTTTTTCTTTCTCTCTCTGCTTTATTCTCTCTTCTTTAGCAATTGCTTTTTTCTTTTCGCTTTCAACCTGCCTTTTCAAATAATCTTCTATATCAATTCTTCCAACGACATTTGGTCCTGTAAGCTTTTCTATTTTTGTTTCAATATGATTTTGTTCCTCCTCGTGTATTGGAGCTTCTTCTACTATAGCTTCTTCTTTGGGAATATTCTCGGAAGAATCTTCAGTTTGAATAGGAATTGGTTCAGGAATTATGCTTTCTTCCTGCTTTTCTTCAGGTTTAGCTTCTTCTTCAACTTGTTCAGTTTTTGCTTTTTGGGCTTTCGCTTTTTTACTCAGTTTTTCTTCTTCCTTAGCTTTTCTTTCTGCATCTTTTTCTTCTTTAGTTTTTGGTTTTGGGCGTGTTCTTTGATTTAATTCATCAAGATTAATTTTTCCTTTAACCACGGGTCCAACAGAGGCAGGTTCTTCCTTTTTATCTTCTTTTTTATCCTCGACCAAAACGGTTTTTTGCTCAGAAACTATTTCTACTTTTTGCGGAGTCGTTTCTTCAATAACTTCAGCTTCTGCCTTTTCTTCATCTTGACTGATTGTCTGTTCTGCTTCTTTCTTCTCTTTCTCAAGAGTTTTTGCATCTTGAAAAATCTTTTTAATTTCCTGAGTTTGTTCTAAAGATTTTTCTTTGACAGAAATTGAATCACTATACTCAACGAGCAACAAATTATAGCCCTCAACAGGAACTTTCGCATTTGGATTATCTTCAATTTCAAATCCTTTATCGGCAAGGAACTGTTTAATGGTTCCAATCCCGACATTGAGTTCTTTTGCGACCGCACTGAGTCGTTTTGGTTTTGTTTCAGAAGTCATAGACTTTATTTCAATTTATTTTTTCTTTATTCAAATTCTGATTTAAGAATAGCTCTAATTTCCTGTACTGTTTCTTCTTCTAAATCAGTTCTTTTAATTAATTCATCCGGTGCAAGTTCTAATACACTTTTTGCAGTGTCACATCCAATCGCTTTAAGAGCATCAATTATCCACTCTTCAATTTCATCTGTAAATTCATCCAAATCAACGTCTTCTTCGTTTTCATCCATTTCTCTGAAAACATCAATTTTAAAACCAACAAGCTGGCTTGCAAGCTTAATGTTTAATCCTCCCTTACCAATTGCCAAAGAAACTTGATCGGGGTTAAGATAAACCTCGGCTTCATTTTTTTCCGAATTAAGTTTAATCGAATTAATTTTTGCAGGACTTAGTGCTCTTTGAATGTATAGTTGAATATTATTAGTATAATTTATTATATCAATATTTTCATTATGGAGTTCTCTAACAATACCATGAATTCTACTACCTTTCATCCCAACACAAGCGCCAACAGGATCAACTCTTTCATCGTAAGACTCAACTGCAACTTTAGCTCTTTCTCCAGGAATTCGGACAATTTTTTTGATTGTAATCAGTCCGTCAAGTATTTCAGGTATTTCGTTTTCGAAAAGTCTTTCTAAAAAATATGGGGATGTTCTTGAAATTTTAATAATCGGGTTTCCATTTACTAGTTCCACGTCAACAACAACAGCACGTAAAGTATCCCCTTTTCTGTATCTATCATTTGGGATTTGGTCAGTTTTTTGTAATCTTAATTCTGTTCCATCGTCATCAAGCACAAGTATTTCTTTTTTCCATATTTGATGTATTTCGCCGGTAACAATCTCTCCAATTCTATCTTTATATTTTAAGTAGATGTCTTTCTTTTCTCTCTCCATTATTTTACCCTGCAGATTTGATTTGAGGATTAAAATTGCTCTACGTCCAAATTGTTCAAGCTTTATTTCATCAGACCATTCCTCTCCAGCTTCAAAATCTTCGTCTATTTTTCTTGCTTCAGACAAAGGAATTTGTGTGTCAGGATCAGTAAAATCTGCGTCTTCAACAACAGTTCTTTTCCTCCATATTTCAACATCTCCTTTTGAGTCATTGACAATTACATCAAATTCAACTTCAGGTCCGAAAAGTTTTGACAATGTGGCTGCAAATACTTCTTTTAACACACTAATCATCGTTGGACGATCTATGTTTTTTAATTCCTTAAATTCCGCAAAGGTTTCTATTAAATTATTATTTTGCTCTTCCATTTATGTTGATAATTATTAAAAAATTATTACTGATTTAGTTGATTTAATATTTTGAATCAAAATTTTGTATTCCTGTGTTTCCTTCTTTTTTCCTTCTTTCTTTTCTATTAAAATATACTCAGTTTGATCTCCCACAGCTTTAAGTTCTCCTATAATCTTTTCTCCATCTTTACATAGTACTTCAACTTGTTTTCCAAGGTTTTTAAGGTATTGTTCATGCACCTTAAAGGCTTTAGATAAACCTGGCGACGAGACTTCAAGTGCAAAATCCTCTGTTTCTCGGTCAAATGCTGAACATATTTGTTTGTTTATTCGCCTACATTCAGATATATCTAAACCGGCAAAGTCGTCGACAAAAACAGAAAACTCGTTCCCATTTTTTTCTTTGATGTCAACAAAAAACTGACCTTCTTTAAGCACTTGTTTAAGTTGTTTTAATATGTCGTCTTTATTAATCATTAACAAACTTTCTTTACTAAAACAGGGGACTATTTGTCCCCTGAGCATAAAAAACACTCTGAATTTCACGACAAAATTACGCTTTTTGTTTTAATTTTCAAAATATTAGCACTAATTTTTGCTTTTAGTGGTTTTGTTAGGATTATATATATGTATTCCAAAGAATGAAAACCTTAAAAAATATGGGCTTAAGTTGCTGATGCAAAGGAGGATAATGTTTTAATGTATGGAAACAAATGATGTATTATCTGAGAAATATAATTATAAAGAACAGAGTCATTAAGTACTTGAAGAGAGTTTGAAGAGAGCAAAAGGATAATTTCATCAATAAGAAACATTATTCCACTTAGCACTATTGCTGTTTTTATTAGTCCTATTATTGCTCCTCCAATTTTATTCAGCCAATCTAATTTTATTATTTTCACAAATTTGTTAACTATTTCCGAAAGCATAAATGTGAGGATTATGACACTTATAAAAATAATTGCAAATGCAATTAATGGAACGAATTCAGATTCAGTAACTTCATAGCTTTCAAGAATTTCGGCTAATCCATCAGCGAATTTGATTGATAGTATTATGCCAGTTGAAATGGCAATTAATCCGCTGAGTTCTTTGATTAATCCATTTTTTAGCCCTCTGAATGCAAACCAGATTAAAGGAATTATTATTATTATATCAATGATATTCATTAATTTTATAGATTTTTGTGGGGTAAAAGTACAAATTTTATTTATTTTATTAATTTTGTTTTCATATGGAACTACTTAACTCTTTAATAGGATTAGTAAATTATAGTCGCCTATATCAGATTGATAATTTTCGTAAAAACCCAATTCAGGTACAAGCTGACTGTTTAAAAAAACTTGTGAGTTTTGCATCCGGAACAGAATTTGGAAAAAAATATAATTTTTCTGCAATAAATAGCTATGAAAGGTTTGCTTCTGCTGTTCCTATACACGATTACGAAAGTTTTAAAATGTATATTGAAAGGATTATGCAAGGAGAACAAAATATCACTTGGCCAACAGAGATTAAATGGTTTGCAAAATCCAGCGGAACAACTTCAGATAAAAGTAAATATATTCCGATAAGCAGGGAGTCGCTTGAGGAATGCCATTTCCAAAGCGGAAAGGATATATACGCAATATATGCTGACATGAAACCAAATACAAAGGTTTTTGTTGGAAAAAGTCTAGTTATTGGCGGAAGTACTAATATAAATCTTAATAGTGATAATTCATATTATGGAGACTTATCTGCAATACTTATAAAAAACCTCCCATTTTGGACTTATTTTCACAGGATTCCTAGTGAGGAAATTGCTCTAATTGAAGAATGGGAGAAAAAGCTTGAAAAAATTCTTGTAACAACTCTCCATAAAAACGTTACTAATATCGTTGGTGTTCCATCATGGTTTTTGGTTCTATTTAAAAAAATTCTTAATGAAACAGGAGCGGATAATATACATGAAATATGGCCAAATCTGGAATTGTTTATTCACGGCGGAATCTCATTTATCCCATACAAAAAGGTTTATGAAAAGATGCTTCCGGTTAATGAGATGAATTATCTCGAGACATATAATGCCTCAGAAGGATTTTTTGGAATACAAGACGATTTTACGAAAAAATCTGATGATATGCTCTTAATGCTTGATTATGGTATTTTTTATGAGTTTATTCCAATGAGTGAATTTTATTCTGGAGAATATTCTCCTATCCCCCTTGAAGGGGTTAAGACCGATGAAAATTATGCAATGCTTATTAGTACTAACGGAGGACTATGGAGATACCTTATTGGAGACACGGTCACCTTTACATCAACAAATCCATATAGAATAAAGATTACTGGTAGAACACGTCATTTCATAAATGCTTTTGGAGAAGAGTTAATCATAGATAATGCACAAAAAGCTTTGAAAGTTGCATGTGATAATACAGGAGCTGAAATTGCTGATTACACAGCAGCACCAATTTTTATGGGAAGAGATGATAAAGGCTCTCATCAATGGCTTTTTGAGTTTTTAACTCAACCAGAAAACATTGAAACCTTTATGCAAATCTTAGATAATTGTCTTAAAGAACTTAATTCAGATTATGAAGCAAAAAGACATAAAAACTTAAGTCTTGATTTCCCAAAATGTGTAGTACTGAATAAAGGAACCTTTTATAAGTGGATGAAACAAAGAGGTAAACTTGGAGGACAAAATAAAGTTCCTCGCCTGTCTAACACAAGGGACTATGTTGAAGACTTATTAAAAATAAATGAAAGTGCAGGATAAAAAATTATTCTTTATACTTTTGCATAAACTCTTCTGCTTTTAATACCATATTTTTTGATCCGGTAAAATATGGAGTTCTCTGGTGAAGGCTTGTAGGCTGAATTTCCATAATACGATTTCCATATCCATCGGTAGCTAAACCTCCTGCTTGTTCTGCTAGAAACGCTATAGGATTACACTCGTATAGAAGTCGCAGCTTTCCGTTTGGCGCAGACGCAGTAGTTGGATAAATATATATTCCTCCCTTTAAAAGGTTTCTATGAAAATCTGCAACTAATGATCCAATATATCTTGAAGTGTAAGGGCGTGAGCTTTCTTCATCTTGCTCTTGGCAATACTTAATATACTGCTTTACTCCTTGAGGAAAATTCATGTAGTTTCCTTCATTTATAGAATATATTTTTCCTGTTTTTGGAGTAACCATATAATAATGTGATAAGCAAAATTCTCCTATTGAAGGGTCATAAGTAAAACCTGTAGTTCCAAGTCCTGTAGTATAAACCATCATTGTTGAAGATCCATAAATAATATAACCGGCGGCAATCTGTTTTGTCCCTGGCTGAAGGAAATCCTCGATGTTTACTTTTTGTCCCTGAGGACTTATTCTTCTATATATAGAAAAAATAGTTCCAACAGAAACATTAACATCAATATTTGAAGAACCATCAAGAGGGTCAATGCAAACAATATAACTTCCATCAAGAGAAAGGTCATCATTGAAAACAACAATTTCATCATTTTCTTCAGATGCAATACCGCAAACAAGACCAGAAGCTTGGAGTGCTTTGCTAAAAGTTTCATCAGCATATACATCAAGCTTTTGCTGACTTTCTCCTTGCACATTTATGTTATCTGTAGATCCAAGTATGCTGGTTTCAAGTCCGGCTTTGTTAACTTTATTGTTAACTATTTTTGCAGCCAATCCGATATGACTTAATAATCTTGATAATTCTCCTTTTGCATATGGAAAAGCAGATTGTTTTTGAATAATAACTTCATTTAAGGTTAAGATTCTTGATGATGCCGACATAGATTTGAGTTTAAGAATTAAAAATGCTAAAATAAGGTTTTTTGAAAAAATAAACTTAATAATTATTTAATTTTGTAATTAATTATTTATACAGTTGGTTAAATAAGAATTATTTACAAAACTATAATTATGTGCCGATGTTAAAAAATAAAATAGTAATTATTTTCTTATCGTGGATTTGTGGATCGTGCATAATGACCCAAGAGATTAGTTTTAATGAGGATTTAAGCGGAGAATATAAGTTTACATACGATTTTTCTGAATACAGTAATATGTTTTCCGATGTTGATTATGCAGATTCTTTGATTATTTCTAATGAAGATTACATTGAAAGCCTCGAAATATTAAGAGATAATCTGAATAGTATTGGAGGAATATCAAGAATCAGGATTGAAAATAAAGCAGATATGGGTATAATTTATTATTCTTTTATGTTTTCTGATCTTGAGGCACTAAATTCTGCATTAAAATATACCTCTCCTTATTCCGAAAATATTGGATCAGAATCAATGTCTTTTGTTAGGAAAGGAAAAAAACTATACTTATACAGAAATCCTGTTGATTTTTCATCTGATATATCAGACGAATCAATGAGAGATCTTTTTAAAAATAAATTAATTATTAGATTTCAAAATAAACCTAGAAAAATTAACATAAACAATGAGGGCGTTATAATTCTAAATGAAGGGAAGGAAATAATTGAAGAAGGAGACTTGTATCAGATTGCTGGAAAAAAAACTGTCTGGGAGTTTCGCTTTCGTAAGCTTTGAAGTTTAGGCGATTATTTTGTAAGTTGATACCAAAGTTTTCAAAAGATTGTCTATTTTTGCAGCGAATTAAAATTATTATTATGGCAAATATCAGAGATTTAAAAAAAGATATAAACTGGATAACAGAAGAGGTTATAACAGATTGTTTAATTTATACAGACGTTAAACCCGATAATGACAGACAGCCTGTTGCAGAATTAATCCATAAAATTGTTGATAAAAGAAATGAATTGATCGAAAGGGTAAATGCTCATGGCAAATTCGCTTCAAAATCAGAAAAAAAAGCAGAATTCAAATCTATTGCTCAAGATTTACTCAAAACAGCAGACGAATGTCTAGAAGAATTGAGTAAACTAGCAGCTAAATGATAAGTAAAAGTCTTCTTGTTCCTGAAATAGGAACAATTACGATTGAAAAAAAGAAAAGGCAAAAATCATTACGAATCAGACTTCATCCTGATAAGGGAATTTTTGTCAGCATACCTTCGTATCTGAGTGATGCAGCAGCCAAAGAATTTGTTTACAGAAATTTAGATTGGATTAAAAAGAAGAAAGAACTCTTAGCTAAGAAGAAGCAAACAGAACTATTTGATCTTAATTCAGTTTTTGAAACAAATTGGCATAAACTATCAGTCTGGCAAAATGGGAAAGATAAATCGAGAATCTCTATTAATAATGGTGTTATTTCTGTTAGTTTGGAACGAGATATCGAAATTTTCGACATAAAGGCACAAGACTTAATTAAAAAAGCAATATTCAAAGCCTTATATATTGAAGCTGAAATATATTTGCCATCTAGATGTGAAGCTATTGCTTCTGAAAAAGGCTTTGTTTATTCAAAGTTGAGAATAGGCAAAGCAAAACGAAGGTGGGGGTCATGCCGCTCTGACAACTCAATAACTTTGTCGTGTGTATTGATGCTTTTGCCAAAACATTTAATCGACTATGTTATTTTGCATGAATTATGTCATACTATTCATAAAAATCACAGCGGGGATTTCCATACCTTGCTGAATGAAAAGACTGAATTTAAGTCAAAAGAACTTAATAGACAATTAAAAGAATTCTCTGCTAATATTAGCCCCGGAAATTTTAAGTACAATGAATAATTATTGTAAAGATTAGAAATGTTTTTAATAAAACGGAGTATTTTTGTAAAAAAAAGCTATGATACCATATCACATTCAAGATGCCATTGAAAAATCATTAGAGGAAATAGGCATTAATCCTTATACTACAAGAGGAGAAAAAGAGGGGCAATGGACATTTAAATATAAAAATTCAGATGTTTGGATTGATATTTATAATTTTCCGGAAAATCCCGAGAAATATTATTTTCAGGTAATGAGTCCTCTTTGTAAAATGGTGGATATTAATGCAGAAAATTTTGCAATTGATTTACTGGAAATTAATTACAATTTGTATGGATGTTGGATTTGTAAAAAGAATGATTGGTTGTATGTGTTGAGTTTGCGAGAAGTTGACAATTTGCAAAAGGGCGAGATAGACAATACTATCGACAGGGTTGCATTTTATAGCTCAGATTACTGGGGTAAACTTTCATTCAAGTATAAAACTTGTTGGCACGAAAATAAAAAAGAAGTCTAGAACACCGATTTATATCTTATGAGATTTAGAGTTTATATAGAAACATATGGCTGTCAAATGAATGTGGCAGATTCAGAGACTGTTGCCGGAATTATGCATTCAAATCAATACATTGCAGAAACAGATATAAATATGGCAGACATAGTTATTATAAATACCTGTTCTGTGCGCGATAATGCCGAAAAGAAAATTTGGAATCGACTGGATTATATTAAGAGTCTAAAAAGAAAGAACAAGCACCTGAAAGTTGGGATAATTGGTTGTATGGCTCAAAGAATCGGTGAAAAAATGCTAGAACATTTGGTTGTTGATTTTGTTGCAGGTCCAGATGCATACAGAAGTTTACCAGATTTGGTTAATGATAGGGATATTAATTTAAAGCAGATTAATACAGAGTTTGATATTTCAGAGACTTATGCCGGTATTTCTCAATTGAAGAGTAATTCCGACGAAATATCAGGCTTCATTGCCATAACAAGGGGTTGCAATAACTATTGTTCTTACTGCATTGTTCCATACACTAGAGGAAGAGAAAGAAGCAGTTCTTATAGACAAATTATAAAAGAAGCAAAAAGCTTGTACTTGAAAGGATTTAAAGAACTTACTTTATTGGGACAAAATGTAAACTCTTATTTTTATGAAGATGACAAAGCAAAAGTGGATTTTCCTCAGTTGATTGAAATGGTTGCTAAGGCTGTCCCAGGAATGCGCGTACGATTTACAACCTCACATCCCAAGGATATATCAAATGAGCTAATTGAGACAATTGCAAGAAATCTTAATATTTGTAATCACATTCACTTGCCGGTTCAGAGTGGCAGTAATAATATTTTGAAAAGAATGAATCGTAAATATACCAGAGAATGGTATCTTGAAAGGATAGCCGCAATAAAGTTAATAATTCCAGATTGTGGTTTATCTTCAGATATTTTTTGCGGTTTTTCAGGTGAAAGCGATGACGACTTTCAGGAAACCCTAAGTCTCATGAAAATTGTAGGGTATGATATGGCATTTATGTTTAAATACTCTGAAAGACCGGGAACCTCAGCTGCAAAAAATCTTGAAGATGATGTGTCCGAAGAAATAAAGAAAGATAGACTTAATAGAATGATTAAACTTCAGAACAAAATTTCTCTTGCAAAAAATCGTGCAGATATTGGCAAAGAATTCGAAGTCCTAATTGAAGGAAATTCAAAAAGGTCTAATGATATGCTATTCGGAAGAACTCAACAGAATAAAGTAGTGGTTTTTCCAGCAGAAAATTTTAAAAGAGGGGATTTTGTAAAAGTGCGAATATGTGATGCCAGTTCAGCAACACTTAAAGGAGAAAAAGCAGAGATTATTTAATTCGAAAACCGAAGTTTAAAAGTACATAGACGTATATGTTCATATGAATATTCTCCGTTTTTCATCTCATAAATTTGTGAAATGCTTAATTTGGGATTAGAATTGTATATTTCAGAAACATCATCATAAACACTTTTAGGTATAATCTTTGTAATTTCAATCGCTCCCTTTATTACGTATCCCGACAAATGTCTGAATATAGTTGAATCTGTAAGTTGTCTGGTCGCGGCTATCTCAGAAATATTCATCCCTTGCAAAAAATAAGCATAGCTGATTTCATGGGTTTTTTCTTTTTTTTTCTTCTTGTTTTCATGTTCATCAATAAAAATAGTGTTTCGACTTATTTTATTGTCTATGCAATAGTCACTAATTATTTCTAGAATTTCGGACCCATATTTTTCGAGTTTTACTTTTCCAAATCCTTTAATTTTTAACAACTCTTTTTTATTTTGCGGAAGATGCTTAATTAATTCTGCAATTGTTTTATACTGAAGAATCATGAAAACAGGTATATTTTCATTTTTAGCGATAGATTTACGCCAAGCATTTAAAATGTCGAAAAGTTCTAGGTTTTCATTGAGATTTTTAATATCCTCATTGGGATTTTTTTCTTGATTAAACTTTGATTTAAATGATACTTCAGAATCTGCTTTACATTTAATATAATCAACCGAATTAAACCCATTAAAAGATTTCTTCAAACATTCAGTCTTAATAAAAAGACTTAATTCAAATTTTTCAATTGCATCGCAAATAGTATTATTAAGATCTTTATTATCAGGATCAAATACTAAAGTAGAGAAAGGCTTGATGAAAGTCTCATTAAGCAATTCGTGGTAATATTTTGAGGCTTTAATTATCCTTTCCTGAATATATGCATTATCTTGAGGTATGACATTATCCGCAAATAATTTGTTTAATTGATATAAAAACTTTTGATTAATTTTAAAAATCATTTCTTCTGCTTTTAATGAAAGCTTGGTGAAAACATCCATTGACTCAGAGTCAAACGAACTTAAATTTTCTTTGACTATTTTCCTGATATAAAAGAAGCCTTTTCTAATATTTTCAAAATCGAATAGGTCAAAAATCATGACCTGTTGATATTGAATCATCGACTGTTGCAGGTTCTTTGAATCCGGAGGGGCTTCTCTTGTTTGTTTTGTAAACCCTTCAACAGAAAAATCGGATTTAATGTTTTTTTCTGAAAACTCCGACATTAGTACTAATCCATTTAAACTTCTACATCTGCTTAAAGCAACATATACTTGACCGAATGCGAATGCGGCTTTTATGTCAATTACTGCTTTTTCGAAGGTTAAGCCCTGGCTTTTATGGACAGTTATTGCCCATGCTAGTTTAAGGGGATATTGACAGAAACTTCCTGCAACATCTTCTTCAATACTTTGATTTTTTTCGTTATATTTATATTTAATATTTTCCCACATTTCCCGTTTTACAGGAATCTCATAAAAATCATCAGGACACTTTACATAAATAATATCTTCTTCAAATCTAATTATTTTGCCAATTTTTCCATTATAATATAGTTTGTCTGCAGAGCTATCATTTTTTATAAACATAACTTGAGCTCCTGCTTTTAATTCAAGGTTTTCGGAAGTTGGAAATATAAATTCGGGAAAATCTCCTTTAATCTCTGCTTTGAATCTACGTGTTTTTGCCACAATCTTTTCGTGACGTGCAAGATTTATTTCAAGAGCAGTGGCATTATGAGTCGTAAGTATTATATATGAATCGTCCTCTTGAGTAATAAAGTTGGGGATATATCTTTGGTTGAGTATTTCTATGCTTTTTGTAGAAATCTTATTGTCTCTTATCTCTCCGAGAATTTCTATGAAAACATCGTCTTCTTGACGGTAAATTTTATTTAATTCTATTGTAACAAAGTCTGTTTTATTTAGGGCGTTGCTGTTAAAAAAAAATACATTTTTATAGTATTCTCTTATAATGCTCCATTCATCTTCTTTTATTACAGGAGATAGTTGATGTAAATCTCCAATAAGCAAGAGCTGTATTCCTCCAAAAGGTAAACTATTGTTTCTGTATCTCCTCAAAACCGAATCAACAGCGTCGAGCAAATCAGCTCGAACCATGCTTATTTCGTCTATTATAAGTAAATCTATACTTTTTAATAATTTAATTTTATTCTTTCTAAGTTTGAATTTATCTGGTGTTTGGTTTTGTTTGGAGTTCATATTTGACTCTTCCGGCACAAATGGGGTGAACGGGAGTTGAAAAAATGAGTGAATTGTTACTCCTCCAGCATTTATTGCAGCTACTCCGGTTGGAGCGACAACAATCATTCGTTTATGAGAATTATATTTAAGATTATTAAGAAATGTTGTTTTGCCTGTTCCGGCTTTTCCAGTCAAAAACACATTTTTATTTGTATACTGGATGTACTTATAAGCAAGTTCTATTTCAGGGTTATCATGAAACTCCATTTTTATTTTGATGTAAAGTAAAAATATTATTAGAGCAAAACATTAAATATAATATTAAAATACGAATGTAAAACCCATTAGAAAATTTAAACGTGTAATATTTTCTCTTTGATCCCGGGGGAGTTCAATCATATATGTTACTCCGTTATCAATATATTTTATTTTTGAGATTACTCCTGTAATAGCAGATGCACTTGCTCCAACAGTAAAATTATTTGAAACGAGAACGTCGAAACCTAAATTGTAATATATGGATATGCAGTTACCTTCTGCATAAAAATTTCTTGAATAAATGGTATTCGACACATCTAGATTGTCTTCAAAAAAGCTCAATCCAACTCCGAAATCATAAAAAACTATATTGTGCTTTTTTGTCATCATTTTATTTGAATAAAATGGTCCGACATAAGAAATACTTATTTGATTTTCCATGTATGAAGGAATATAAACATTACCGTCGTCTGACCATAATACATTTATTCCGTTTACTCTATTAAGATAATTATAAACAAACCCAACGCCGTGATTATTGTCAAAATAAGCTGCAACGTCTCCATTTAGAGTATAGCCTGTTTTCATTGAATTTACAAAATTTCTTAAATCAAGAGGTACTACATCCGAGGTTCTGGCAATTCTTCTTGACAAGCCTGCAGAAAATGAAAACCGGAAGTTCTGATAAAATCTTTCTTTCATTAAATCATCTAAATCAGAATTATTGGCATTTATGTTATTTCCGGCAGCATCTGTCTCTGGAAATTCAGGACTAACATACCTTAATCGATTCCTTTCAGTTTCTGTATTTTGCTCATCTTTCATATAATAATTGTATTCAAAATATGATATGCTGCTTTCTTGCAAAATAGTATTTCTTTTTCGATTATTTGTTTCAATTTCAACGTAAAATAAATTTTTCCTGATTCCTGTTATTTTGCAGTTAAGAGTGTCCCCCGATGTTGTCACAATTAAATCTTGTGCAATAAGCTCATTTGCAGATAAGCACAAAAAAGAAATAATAATTATACAGAGTTTTATTATAATCATGTTATTTATTTATAGTACATGTGCAAATATACAATTTGTTATATAAATTCGAGTTTTTTACGATTATATTTTTTATTTACTTTCCATTTACTAGCACAAAGAAGTATTATAAAAGTTCGCAGGTAACATTTCTAAAAGCATCGTTTATAAAAAAGGCTGTCAAAAAACAGCCTTTTTTATTTGTGAAGTTTAAAACACTTAATCTCTTATATCAAGCTCATTTATTATATTATGCGCTCCATACATTTTGTCAATTACCCATAGCACATATCTTACATCAACATTTATGGTTCTTTGTAACTCAGGGCTATAAATAAGATTACTACACAACCATTCCCAGTTGCCATCGAAAGCGATTCCAATAAGTTCTCCTTTAGAATTCATTATCGGACTTCCAGAATTTCCTCCTGTTATATCGTTGTCTGACAAGAAATTTATGGGAAGATTTCCGGTATGGTCGACATATCTTCCAAATTCTTTCTTTTCGTAAAGTTCAACTAGCTTTTCAGGCACTACAAACTCAAAGTGAGTTGGGTCTTCTTTTTCTATAATTCCATCAATATATGTTACGTGCTTATAATAGACAGCATCTCTTGGATAGTAGCTTTTCACTTTTCCATAGGTTAACCTTAAAGTTGAGTTTGCATCTGGATAAAAATGTCTTTCAGGTTCAAAAAGCCTCATTGCTTCTATAAAAAGTCTTTCATTTACACTGATATTATTCATTGCTGACATATACTTCATCTGAACTCCCATGACTCCGCTAAAAATGCCTTGTGTAAATCTGAACATTGGGTCTCTGTCAAGCGCTTTAAATGATGGTTTTTCTAGAAAACGTTGCATTCTTTCTGCATTAGTGAATATACTTTTGGAGTAAACGTCTTCTACGAATGCTTCTAATGCTTGATACTCGTTGCGTTTTCCTTTTTTATAATCTTTAAAAATTACATCTGTAAATACTGCACTTCTTTGCTCCTCAGGAATGTCTTTAATATATTGTTTTAATAAAGCTTCAAACATCCTTCTGTCAACATCAACATAGTAATCTGAAAACATGTCATTCAAATCTTCCAACATTTCTTCTGCAATTGCATCTATTGAAGTTTTATTCTTTTTAGCATCTTTTAGTAATCCATGCATACCCATAAAAGATTGAACCTCCATTACTTTTTCGCTTGCCTGTAGTAATCCAAGAGAAATATATATTAAATCAGTTGTAACAGGTCCATAAGTCTTGTACTGTTCCTTTAAATTTTCAAGAACTTCTCCATATCTTTCTTGTCTTTCAGTATCACTATTAACCCAATCTTGAAAGCGTTTCTCATAGATTTCTTTTTGCAGAATTGCATCAGTTCTTTGTAGGGTTAATCTTTCACCTGTGAATAGCTTATGTCCGTTGGTTAGATTTGCATAAGTATCAGATAATGCGAGTCTTACGGCGTCGTCTTTCTGCATTTCATCAAGCATAATGTCAATTTTTACTTTTAATAGATCTACTACATTTGGATTGAAATAATCTCTTTTATAAATCATACCATAAGAACTTAAAAACCTTTCAGTTACACCAGGATATCCCATAATCATTGTAAAATCGTCTTCTTCAAAGCCTCTGATTGATATTGGAAGTGAATGTAAAGGGATATAAGGGACATTGTTTTCCTCATATTTCTTGGTTGGGCTTCCGTCAGGAGCCATATAAACTCTTAATATTGCAAAATCTCCGGTATGACGAGGCCACATCCAATTATCTGTATCACCACCAAACTTGCCAATAGATGATGGTGGAGCACCGACTAATCTTACATCTCCAAATATTTCATAAACAAATAGATAGTATTCGCTTCCTTGGTACATATCATATACTTTAACATCATAGTTGCTTCCATCTTTAGCTTCTTTTTCAATGTCTTTTATTGCATTAGAAACTAATTTTTCTCTTTCCGTTTCTGATGTTGCATGATTTACTTCAGCAAGAACTTTTTCTGTTACATCTTCAATTCTTACTACTCTGGAAACTCTAACATCGGGTAATGAGATTTCTTCGGCAAAAGAACCAGCCCAAAAACCATTATCAAGATAATTTGCCTCCACAGTACTTGCAGCAGCTATAGCAGGGTATGCACAGTGATGATTTGTAAAAAGTAAACCTTGTTTTGACACAATTTCACCTGTGCAAAAGCCCATGCCATCTGCATTTTGTAACTGGAATATTGCGTCCTTCAAACTAGAGTTGTTAAAACTGTAGATTTCTTCGGCCCTAAGCTTAAGTCCTGCTTTTTGCATGTCAGCAAAATTCATCTGCGCAATTTTACTTGGAATCCACATCCCTTCGTCAGGTTTAGCAATTAAACTCAAGAGGAAGAAAATTCCGAATAGAAATAGTAATGTACGTTTCATAAGTTTATAATTAAAATTTAGATTATTATTAAATATTTCACAAAAATGCAAAAATATTCTAATTCACAAGATTAAAAGAATTAAAATATTCTTAAATAAGGCATTATTCTTTGAAAATTACACCTTTGCCACTTTTACCATCTATCTCAATTCTCAATGGTTTTTCAAATTTTATGTGGCGAACATACTCATCTTCGTAAACAGGTTTTTTTGAATTTAAATATCCGATATCATAAAAACCATCTTTTATAAAAGGATTAATGGTAATGTATCCTACTCTGAAAGAAGTTAAATTATGAAAAAAATGTGTGCCCTGACTAGGATCAATTCTATAGTTTTCGAGACCAGACTCAACAATTATTTTTGCAGCAGAGATATTGCCCCACTTAACAGGTATTCCAAGAAAGTGATCTGATGATCCCCATCTACCGGGTCCAATCAGTACGTAATTTTTGTTTTCTTTCTGGAAATCACTATTGAGCTTATCAATTATTGATACTATTTTTTGATTATTTAATGAGGAGAAGTTTGCCGTATTAACATAAACAATGTCACATATATTTTCATAAATACCATTTCCAAGAACATGTTCGGTGTAAATTATAGTTTTTTCAAGTTCAATATTTTCGATATTTACTACAATATCTTGATCAGACTCAATTATTGGTCTTATTTGCAGTAGATTAAATTGTGAAGGCTCATCTTTTTTGTTCGATAGGTTTACTGCAAATTCGATCTCAATATGATTATTCATTTCCTTCATTCCGATTTCCATGATATCTTTTAATATAGGGACAAGGGGGAATTTGTTATGTTTCAAAATGTTGGAAAATGTTATTATTTTTTTACCCTCATGAAAACTTCCTTCTTTAATAGTATTATTCTGAAAATCATATGTAGATGCAATATTTTTAAGAGCATTATCTTTTTCTGCTTCTTCGACTCTAAGTTTAATGATATTTATATCTTCGTCGATAGATGGAGTAAATTTATTCGGATCGAGACTCAAAGCATAGAAAGTTTTTTGTGTATCCCTCAAACATAATTCGGTAGATGAAAGTTGCAATATTTTTTGAGGATGGGCAGGTGAGAATCGAATAGACTTTTCTCCATCAACTATATGTTTTCCTAGACCTAAGGCAATGTTAACAATTCCTTGTTCTGCTTTTTCCGGTTCGATAGGATAGAAATTTATTGATCTAGCAACCCCTGAAAAACTAGGATAAAATCTGTCTTTATAAATTGAACCACAGACATCTTGTAAAACCACCCCCATTTTTTCTTCGTCGATTACATTTGATGTTGCAGTCATGTAAGATTTACTGGCTTTGAAGAAAACCGATGCATAAACACTTTTTATCGCAGTCGTTAATAATTGAATAGTTTTATGTTTATCTTCAATTATGTTTGGAATCATATATGTAGAATACACTCCGGCAAATGGTTGATAATGAGAGTCTTCAAGCCTGCTTGAAGATCGAATTGCTATTGGGTTATTTGTGTATGAAATATATGAGTACAAACTTGCGAATATTCTGTTTGGGAGTTTTGATTCGACAAAATGTTCTAGAATTTCCTTGTCGCTCAAGTCTGATATTCCTATTTCATAAAGGTTATTCGATTCCATGAACTCATCGAAAATGTCTGTGCAAAGTATTGTTGTTCTGGGTATAGTAACTATTACATCATCATATTTTTTTCGCAGTTTATGCTTTTTAATTAAAAGGTCTGAAAATGCAAGTCCTCTAGCTTTGCCTCCAATATATCCATCTCCAATTCTTGAAAAGATAGAGTAAGTGTCGAATGTGTTCTGCTCAAACTTCGTTATTACTCCTCTTCCGATGTTCATTCTGTAATTTGAAATTGCCAAGTAAACAAACTGTCTTATATCCTCAATTGTATCGAAATGTTCGAGAGTTAAGTGTTTGAACTTACGGGCTAGTAAAAATAGTGCCCTCGAATTTAGCCATTTAGTGAAGTGGTTTCTAGTGGCATGATATTCTAGACACTCGGGAGTTACTTTAAGTATAAGTTCCTGAAAAGATTTTAAACTTGTTGCAGTGCAAAGAATTTTGTTTTGTATCGGACAATAAAAATGAAAGCTTCCTAAATGCAAGTTTTTGATTATGTAATTGCGAAGTTCGAAAGAAAAATTTTTAGAATATTTATTTATGAAATCAATTCCCAGTTCATGCGCAAATTGTTTATTCTCATACTCTGATGAAAGTAGTAATAAAGGAATATTTTGGTCAAGACTTTGAATTTCAGAAGCTAGTTTTAATCCGGCCTTTTTATCTGTTTGATTATTTATTTTATAGCTAACATCTGAAAATATCCCAATAATATTGTTTTGATATTTTTTTAATAATGATATTGCTTGATTATAATTTGTTGCTAGCATTATTTTTGGTCTTCCACGCATTCTTAAGTTTTTCTGGTGTTCATTAGCTGCTTCTACAGAACTGCGCTGAGATTGAATAAAGAAGATTTTGTATAAAATTGGCAAGATGCTGGAGTAGTATCTTATGCTGTCTTCCACAAGTATTACACTTTGCACTCCCATTTTTCCAATATCATGTTCAGCATTCATTTTATCCTCAATTAACTTAATAATTGCAAGCATGATATCCGGATTTCCAAGCCAACAGAAAACATAATCAACTGCACTTAGATCTTCCCGTTCGAGCTTTAGAGAGATTTCTCTTGAAAATGGAGTGAGGACGACAATGGGAGTTTTTTTATATTTGTTTTTTATTCTTTTCGCGAGGTCAAAAATATTTGCACCCGGAATATTTAACATCGTTATTACAAGGTCTACATCCTTTGACTTTAATACCTCAAAAGCTTTTTCAGCGGAATTCACTCTGATAAACATTGGCGGATAGCGAAGACCAAGACTCATGTATTCATTAAATATCTGCTCGTCTATTCTTCCGTCCTCCTCAAGCATGAAATTATCGTAATTATTGCAAATCAGAAGAACCTTCAGAATTCTTTTTTGCATGAGTTGTTCAAATTCAGTATCCTGAAACTCAATGTCTGTTAGTTCAATTATTTCCTGAGGATTCAAGTTTTCGAAGTTCATACCACCACATATTATGTTCAAAATTCAAAGATATTAAAATAGATAGATATAGAGTTATTGGGGTTTCAATTATTTTAAAAAACGATTTATTATTCTCTTCATAATGATGCTAAAATGTACAATAATCTGATTTAGAATTTCACGGAAAAGTTACTATTATTATTAGGGAAGTATTCCTCCAACCTAATAACAAAACGTTTAATAATCTTTTACAAATTTACTTATCAGGATTTCTTCGACTGGACTTTTAACAATGAATAAATATGTTCCCGCTTTTAGATCAGAAACACTAATTGTGTCGTAGTTACTAATATCGGTTTTTAGCCTCATAGCACCTTTTATATCGTATATTATAAGTTCAGAATTATCAGGAATATTTAATACTTTAACAAAATCTGCAGACGGATTTGGAAGCAATAAAAAATCTTTTTTTGCAATGTAATTCTGCGGCAAAAAAGTAGTGTCCTCAGGACAAAGATTTTCTCCGTAAACAAATATTTCCAAACTCGTTTGGTGTTCACAGCCAAAGTTATCGATTAGTGTAAAGAAAAAACTTTGTGTGCTGTTTTCCTCGGGTGTTTCAGTTGTTATGTAGGTTCCTAAATAACAGTTTTCGTTTACGTGATCTGTTATTTGAGAACCATACATTCCCGTCCAACCAGTGGGGGTAAATGAATTTGAATAAGACCAAGTATCAGGAAACAATGCTTCGTCGAAATTAATATACCAGCCGAAAATATGTCCTTCGTCCTGAGCCCAGTTATCACAGATTCTCAGAATCCACTCTCCATTCAAAGGACAACCAATTAAGTTTGTGAGAGTTTGATAGGAGGCATAATTACCCTCGGGCAATGTTCCTCCAGATATGCCGGCAGCAACCTCCCCCATAGTAAATTCTGCCTCGTTTGTTATGCAATACCAGTATCCAATTCCTGGAGTTCCAACAGTTAAGCTTGGTTCTCCAAGATCTGTACTCCCTCCTTGTTGCCGCTGTAATTGAACTGTTTGACCGTTCGGACATTCAAGAAAAAAGCTTAAATCTCCCATGTAAGAATGTACAATATTCATACATATTGACTTAAAGTCATCGACTGACACAACAAGTTGATTAGGCTCATAATGAGTAAAAACGATAGAATTTTCATAACAAATCCCGGTTCCGTCTGGTAATGGCATTTCATCTCCAACTAAGGGGAGTATTTCATTGGTGACCCAATTTGTTACAGATTCTGTAAATTCGGCACATAACTCAACGCCTTCTCCCATGCAAATTTCATCTGTACTTGCAGAAAAAAGTTCCCATTCAGGAGCAAGAGAAATTCTAATTTTCTGAAATGCAGGCATCTGAGTTTCACAATCTTGAGTATCTATGGTTGTTAGTTTCAATATAAACCCATCTCTATTGTTAAAACTATGAGTTATTTCATTTAAGCCTTCTCCTTCAATTACGGTCTGTCCATCCTGAAAATCCCATCTAAAAATTACGTTGGAGTCGTCTAGTTGATATCCAACTTCAGGATATGTACCCTGAGCAGTAAAACTAATGGGGAATGTTTGATTATTAAATCCATCCCAACAAATATCGACATATGTGTCTCCAGTAAGAGGAGGATTAGTAGCCACTATGGCAACAGTCCTTGGTTCACAAATAAATTCACAAAATAAAGATCCAGAAAACGATGCTCCTTCAACGCTTGAATTAAAGACGAGTGTTAAACTGCCGGTTTCGTTTGTTTTTTTTGCTTGTGCCGCAACACTCCCAGAGCTTGTGGTGTGATCCCAGCAAACTAAAAGAGGAGAAGAATCATCTTCACCGTCGTAAACACATAGGGATGTTCCATCAGGGAAAGAATAATTATAAAGAAATGCTACAACATGCTTTGCTAGAGGGTCAGTCGAACTAATTGTTATTGTATAGTTAGTTCCAACAGTGTAGGATCCAAGACTAAAGCTACTAGAACATGAGCTTACAGTTTGATTATTGTGCTGCGTCATTACAATGTTTTGGGAGAATCCGCTCAGATATATTGAGCATAGGGAAAAAAGTGAAAAAATAATATATTTCATATAGATAAATTGAGCGTTGAAAAAGTATTACAAGTAAGCAAATATAGTTGAAATTTAGTTTAAATACAAATATATATGATAATCATTAAACGTTTGTCATTTTATTTTTGAATAAAGAATTGATTAATTGCATTGACACAATCTTTATTAAAATTGGTTACGGAAAGATTAATAATATGAAGATGATATTAAGAATTAATCTTTGAGCCTTTTCAGGGTAGTTTAATCTGAATTTTATAAGTGCAAGTTTGTCTCCTTCAAATGCAGCATTAAAACAAAATGTTGTATTTATTTTTTCACTCCAATGTCCTGTAATTCTGCTTGATTCATGTATATGTCCATGTAAACTAACAAATGGTTTTTTTTCTTCTATGAATTCTTTTATCGCAATGCTTCCAACATGTACATCTAAGGGCACATGCTCAAAAAACATTCCATCCAAAGCCGCTCTGTCTAGCAATGTTTTATATGGAGGAGAGTGGAAAAGAAAGATTGATTTTTCCATATTAATATTTCCAAATATTTCTTGCAATTGTTTTTTTATGGTAGTAAACTCTACATCTAAGCCTGCTTCAACAAATCTTTTCCCTTCCGTGGGATGAATACAACCAGGATCTACATATCTTGATACATCATAAAGTTCCCAGTCTTTAACAATAAATGGGCTCGGAGGAATATAAGAATAGCCGCAAATAGTATAATCTTTATATTTTATTATTCGTGAATTAATATAATTCCATACCCCGATTATTTCAGAATTTAAAAAGAATATTTCTTCAGACTTTGGATCATCATTTCCCATTATGATAAAAACCTCAGGGTAATCCTCACCAAGATTATTTTTCAACTCGGTAAATTTTTTTATAAGAAAGCCTTCAAAAAAGCCGTTTTCATATTTGTTTCCTGAGAGATTAAATGGAGGATACAAATCTCCACCGATAAAAACTATATCCGGTTTTTCTTGAATAATTTGTTTAGATAGCTTGCGATATCTATCTTCTTTTCCATGGAGGTCGCTAACAAAGAAACATAAACTCATTTTATCTTTTTTTTATTAGTTTGGCACTGTTTTCAAGTGAAGATATCATAGTTGCATAACTTGTTTTTCTTTCGATATCTTGGTCAGATATAAGGTGGATGTCGAAAATCTCTTTTATCCCCTCATTATTTATTTCATTAATAAAATTATATATAAAATCATTATATGCTGAAAACCAGCTGTTAATTTTTAGTTCAGATTGAAGACTGCCATCAAAATGAATAATAAGATCAATATCGCTTTTAGCTGCAGCATTCTGGTTTTTTGTGCTACCTATTAAATATATAGCTAGGATACCATATTCTTTTAGGTCAATTGACTTGCACATCTTTTTTATAATCAAGTTTCTAATCTCATTGGGATTACTCTCAGACTCAGACTGAACTTTTCTTTGATTAATCTCTTCTTTATATAAGAAATCCGAAACTCTTATACCAATAGAAAATATGAGACGTTTTTCTTCCTCGAGAAAAAATGCCTTTATTGAATCATCAGATTTATAGTAAACTCTAATAAAACCATGAGATGAATTATTTGTTAATATTTCTGTTTCAAGATAGTTTTTGGATGCTGAAAAATAAGGAGAGAAATAATTTGACTCATTATATGAGATTTCAATATTTACAAATCCAACAAATCTAAAACCTTTTTGAATTATAGGAATTATTTTAGTTAAAAACTCTTCTATACTTAAGCTTTGAACACATAGTAAATCTGTATTATAAAGACATTCAAGCTCCTTATTTCTTTCGGTTAGTTTTTCATTAAAATCCATTAGTTTTTGTGACTTAGATTTTTTAAACTGTTATAATCTTCAATATTTTCATTTTCAAATGCGATTAAAGAAACTCTTTTCTTTCCGTCCATTATGATATTTATATTCTTTGTAAAACGTACATGTTTAAGGTATTTGGTTTCTTGCACAATTAGTTGAGAATTTATAAGTTTCCAATTGATTTTATCATTTCCCCCGCGATGCTGTACTGTAAAGTATCCAACATTCATTGATGTAACGTTATGGAAAAAATGAGAACCAAGCGAGGCATCAAGAGGGAAGTCTTCTAGGCTCATTTCGATAATTGTTTTTGCATTACATATTTGCGGCCAAACAACGGGAATTCCAATATATGGATCTCTTGTACCCCATCTACCGGGACCGATTAGAACATATTTTTTATTTAGTTTCATCATTTTTTTGTTCATAATCTCAATTTCTGCAGCAATTTCTTTGGTTTTCATATTATCAAATCTGTCCGGGTCAACAAATATAAGGTCTTGTACATCGCTTATTTTCCCATTTCCCATACTTTTTTCTGAGAAAAGGATTAAATTATCCATGTTAATTTCATTGAGATTGATATTAAAATCTTCATCATTTCCTACTAAGGGTTTTATTTGCAATAGATGAAAGCTAACTTTTCCATTATGGTCTTTGTTAAGATCAACGGCAAACTCAATTTCTACAGGAGAGCCTAAAGCTTCTTTAATAATGTTTAGGATTTCAATTAATGTTTTTGAAAGTGGTATGTATTCGTATTTAAGAATATTTGCAAAATTGATTACTAATGGCCCATAAGAATCAATTCCTGGAACAATTGTTTCGTTGTTTACGTCATAAACCGAAGCACAGTGTTTGATGGTCCCATGATCTCTTGCTTCTGTTATATCTACTCGCACGAGACCTGCATCTTCTCCATCTAGCAGGTTTAGTATTTTTTCAGATAAGTCCACCGCAATTAGTTCTACTTGTGAGGTTTTATAGATATCTTTTTGTGAATTGATTTCAATATTCGGGTATTTAGGGGCATATCTGAAAGTCTTTTCTCCTTCAACTACATATGCTCCAAGCCCAACAGCCAGTACTGCAAAACCTTCATCAGGCTTCATATGAGCAATTGGGTAATAATTATGAGATTGAGCTGTTCCACTTATGTGTGGGTAATAAACATTATTATATTCGTTGCCGACGACCTCTTGAATAACAATTGCCATTTTTTCTTCTTCGATTTTATAATTAACGGCTTCGAAATAAGTTCTTGCATCAGGAGAATATATTGAAGCATAAACGAGCTTAATTGCTGTCATTAGTTGTTCTGCCCTTATATCGAAATCCGGATTATTATTTGGCAAAAGATATGTTGAAAATATTCCCGAAAAAGGCTGCATAAGAGAATCTTCCATTAAACTGGATGATCGTACAGCAAGAGGCTTATTAATCTTAATTAAAAGGGCTTTGAGGTTTTTTATAAGTTTATTTGAGAGTTCCGACGAAACAAATTTTTGTTTTAAATTATCATAATTAGCTTCATTTAAAATTACCTCTCTGAGTTTGTTTCGTTCAATGAAAATGTCAAACTCATCTGTGCCGATAATTGAGGTCCTAGGGCAAGTAATATTTATGTCCGGCAATATGCTTGATAAATCAAAATTGTAAATGAGCGTGTTAATGAAGGCAACTCCTCTTCCTTTGCCTCCCAATGCACCGGATGAAAGACTTACAATATTGCTTTCATCTTCAAGTGCTTGTTCTTCAAATGGGACAACTTTACCTTTGTTTTTTTCGTTTCGGTGCTTATTGATATTTGCGATTAAAAAATTTCTTACCTCTTCGGCATCTTTAAAGTCATCTATTCTGAATGCACTTATGTTTTTTGCTACCTGAATTTCTCCACGAGCCATCAGCCATAAAGAAAAATGATTTCTTTGACCATGATATAGTAATGATTCGGTAGGGATATTTTCAAGATTTTTTTCGAACTCGCGTAAAGATCTAGCGATTACAATCTGTCTTCCATTTTTATCTCGGTAAACAAAATTACCAAAACCTAGATAGTGTTTAATAAAACTTTTTATATCCTGAGAAAGACTTTCGGAATTCTTGTTGATAAAAGTAGCATTTAGTTCATAAGCCTTTTTTGCATTTTCGCCATCAGATGATTGTAGGACAACAGGAAGATTTGTATTTTGAGATTTAATATATTTAATCAGATCAAGACCGGCTTGGTCATTGCATTTACCAGTTTGAGGAAAGCTTACATCAGATATTACACATAATAGATAGTTTTTATATTTTTCATAACTTGCAATAGCTTCCTCATAGTTGGTTGCCAATAAGATCTTTGGTCTTACCCTTAATTTGAGTATTTTATATAGCTCATCTACAGTGGTTTCTTCAATTAGAGCTTTTGTTTGTTCAAGAATTATCTGATAAAGTAATGGTAAATATCTTGAGTAGTATTTTGCAGAATCCTCGACTAATAGAATTACGCGAACCATTCCAATTTCAGTATCATTTTCTACATTTATCTTATCTTCAAGATGCTTCATCATAGTAAAAAATATTTTTGAATCACCGTTCCATACAAATTGTTTATCTATAAAACGGGTTAAAGAAGGCTTTTCCTTGAATAATGCAATGTCAGAATTATTGTTCAAAAGCATATAAACAGGTATGTACGGGAATTCACTCTTAATTTGCTTTGTTAATTCAATTGGAGTTTTTTTATCAATCCCGAGCATTATAATCACCATATCATAATGCTTGTTTTTTAGATTAACCATCACATCGCTACTTTTCGAAACACCTGTTATTCTAGGTGTTGAAGTTAAATTTAAATGATAATATTCTCCAAGAATATACTCGGTGAATCTACCTTCTTTTTCAATAATATAAGCATCATATAAATTTGCAACCAGCAGAATTTCTTTAACCTTAAAAGGCATAAGATCATGGTATATATCTCTGTCTGAATTATGTTTGCTAATGAACTGAGACATCAGACTAAGTTTGTCGGAACTTGTATGTTCTTGTTTATGTCTTTCTGAAGTCTTTGTTTTATCTTTTATAATCTCCCTTGCTTTAATACTGTTAATAAATCCGCTTATAATATTGCAAAGATTATTTATGAGATCTCTTTCTTCTTTTAAAAAAGGACCTTCATCAGCAGGAGGAAACTCTTTATTATAAAAAATTTCGATCTTTCCGCGTGACCCATCTAGTATATCAAACCCCTGGTACATTAACCATTCTGACTCTTGAAAGTCAGTTGACAAATAATCCAAATCATTGTAAACAATTCTAGAAAAAGTATTTTCAGGGTACTGCCACCCAGCAGGCATAATGAGGGCAATATGCTTTAGAGTTTCTTCAATAGATTTATTCTCCTTGATAATCGCTGTGGTTTGATTAATGCAGCTCAGTTCCTTTAACCTCTCAATACTTTGATGGAGGATGTTGTCCAAATTATCGGTTTTATTCATTCTATTTATTTTTAACGCAAAAAGAGGCTATAAATTTAATAAAAAAACAAACTATCAAAGAATTTTCTCGTCTTTACTGTTGAAAAACATTAATATTGGTTTCTGTTTAAAAAACTTGTTATATATTTGTTTTTAATTAGAAGTCATTGTTGTAATATATATATTAAAAAATTGACAGATGAAACGCATAGTTATCTTATTATCGTTAGTTGCATTAATATTTTCAAGTTTTATATTAAAAGCTCAGTTTACTACTACAGGAACATTTTTTTGGTTAGGATATCATGAGAATTTTGCTTCAAATGCGAACGCTATTTTGTATATAACCTCTGATGTCGGTGCTACTGGAACCGTGAGTATCCCCGGTACTGGCTGGACTCAAAATTTCAATATAGGAATTAATGGGTCAGTAACAGTAAATCTGCCTGCTGCACAGGCAATTACAACTCAAAATAACACTGTTTTAAACAGAGGGATAAAAGTTACCTCTAATAATCCTGTTGCTGTTTACGCTGCCAATCAGCGACAAGCATCATCTGATGCTACAATTGTTTTGCCGGTTCATGCTCTTGGAGACTCATATCGTATAAACGCATACACAAATCTTAGTTCGTCTTACCCAACTCATATTTTACTCGTAGGAGTAAAGGACAATACTAGTATTCAGGTTACACCTACTGCAAATGTAATGGGAGGGGTTAATTCTGGTACTCCTTTTACTGTTACTCTTAACGAAGGACAAGTATATTTCATTAAATCTACTGGAGACCTCACTGGAACATTAGTGAAAGCTGTAGATGAGGGTAACTGCTATGAATTTGCGGTATATTCCGGCAATAAATGTGCAAATGTACCAACCAGTTGTGGTTATTGTGATCACTTGTTTGAGCAAATGTTGCCAATTAAAGCTTGGGGAAAGGATTACATCACAGCTCCTCTTATGACTCGTAATGGGGATCAATTCAGGATTATGGCAAGTGAGAATTTTACCCAAGTAAATATAAATGGAGGGCCAAATATTTTTCTAAATGCAGGACAGTTCCATGAAGTTTATTTACAGCCGGCATCAAATATTGTTGCGGATAAACCAATATCTGTGGCTCAATACAGCAGGGGAACACAATGTGATGGAGTTACATCAGACCCATTTATGATTATGTTATCTCCGGTTGAACAATTAATCCCCTATATAGTTTTTCAGGCTTTTAATACTCCCGTAATTAATAATTTTTACACAAATGTAATTACCAAAACTGCCCATACAGGAGCTGTTTTATTTGATGGTGCCCCAATGACAAACTGGACAGTAGTGCCTTCTAATCCGACTTATTCGTATGCCAGAAGAAATATTAATCAGGGAACACATGTCGTTCAATCTCCACACGGAGTTTTATGCATTGTATATGGTTTTGGGAGTGCCGATTCATATGGCTATACTGCAGGAGCAAATATTCAACCCTTAAATGTTAGTTTTGATGTGATTGTTGAAGGTTCTGCAACCCCATATAATGAGTTTGCTGATTCATTAAATTGTAATTATCTTACAGTTGATTTTGAAACAAACTCACCAGATATTTACAATGTGTCTTGGGGATTTGGAACAGGCGAAACTTTTCCTGGAACCTCAGTTACATATACATTTCCTGCAGCAGGCGAATATGTAGCAACAATGTACTATATGAGACAGGCAAGTTGTGTTCTTGATTCCCTATTTGTTACAATTGTTGTTGACGGAGAATTTCCTGAAGCAAGTAATAGTGGTCCGTATTGTATTGGAGAAACTGCTCAACTTTCTGCCACTCCTGCAGTATCTCATAGTTGGTCAGGTCCCGCCGGATTTACCAGTAATCAACAGAATCCTGTTATTTCAAATTTTACAGATGCAAATGTTGGTGAATATACTCTAACAACTATTGATCAGGATGGATGTCTTGGAATATCAACGACTACTTTAGATTTGCATGATTATGAAACAGTAACTGCTGCAAATACTGGAGTCTATTGTGAAGGAGAGTCAATTTCTCTGTCAGCCGACCCTACTAATATGGTTCAATACCAATGGTCAGGACCATTATATACTGGATCCGGACAGAGTCCATCTATCCCAAATTCCACTCCGGCAATGACGGGAACATATACAGTCGTGGCAACAAATATTCATGGATGCACAATTTCTGCTACAACTCAAGTTACTGTTTATGCAGATGTTGATGCGAGCATAACACCGGTTACTGACTTGTGTGTTACCGACCCAATAGTTATTTTAAGTGCAGCTAGTCCGGGCGGACAATGGACAGGACCAGGAGTTAATCAAAATGCTTTTAGCCCTTCAAATGCTGGAATAGGTACACATGAAATATTTTATAGTGTTCAAAATGGACCTTGCAGCGATAATGATCAATCAACAATTACTGTTTATGATAATATTTTTATTCAAAACTTTTCCGACTTTCAATGTAATGATATATATACTGAATATACTGTTAGCTTTGATGTGGTGGACGGATACGGAAACCCTGCAAGTTTTCTTGTAAGTAATGGAGTTACAACAACTGAACATCAAGGAAGTTTTTCTCAGTCTTACCCTTCCGTAACCCCATATTCTCTTACAGTTACTGATTTGTTTGATGCTTGCAATGAATATGTATTAGCAGGAATCAGAGATTGTGGATGTTTTACTTTTGCAGGGAACATGAGCAGTTTGCAGTTAATTAATCTTTGCCATGGAGAATGTACAGATATGGTTAACCATAATGCGAATCATGCACTTGATGCAAATGACACTATTCAGTTTGTAATTCACGATGGATCTTTTCCATTAAATATTATTGCAAGAAATTCTACACCAAACTTTTGTTTTCATCAGATTCCTTCTTTAAATTTCGGACAAACATATTACATCTCAGCTATTGCAGGAAATCATACTTCGGGAGGAAATGTCGATACTGGAGATATCTGTTTTTCATATAGTCAAGGGACACCTGTTGTTTGGTATCCTAATCCTATTGCTCATATTAACACCACAGGATTTAGCACCTGCGGACTAGAAGCGAATTTAAGTGCAGAACCTGCTCCTCCCGGACTCTATGGAAGCTGGAGTGCAAATCAAGACTTTTGGCCAATGAATGGGACTACTATCTATGACAGTGAAATGTCTGCGCTTGTTGGAGAATCTGGACCTGTAATTTTTACATGGACAATTTCAAATGGAGTATGTTATGGTAATGCTAATGTTACTGTGAATTTCCTTCCAACACCAGTTGCCTATGCAGGAGAAAATTTTGCAATATGCGGCAATTCAACTGAACTGGCTGCTGTTTACAGCATGTCCGGAACTACTGGTCAATGGAGTGGTCCAGGTTTATTTACTACTCCGAGTTCTCCTACCTCACTTGTTACAATAAGTGGCTCATACGGACCTTATACTTTCACATGGAGAGAAAATGTAGAAACCTGTTATACAGAAAGTCAGGTTACTGTAACATTCATTCAGGAGCCTAATCCTAATATTATCCCAGCAGTTGATACGGTATGTGGAAGTACATATAATTTGAGTGTTCTTAATGTACAGGGTCCTGGTTTATGGAGCGCATATCTAAATGGTAATCCGTTAGCTCCTCCTCCAAACTATTTGCAGGGTATCAATAATCCAAATACAGGAGTTGTTATTCCCAATTATCCTGGTCATTATAGGGAAGTACAATTTGTTTGGACTGAAACATTTCAGGTTTATGGAGTGCAATGTACAGGTACCGCTTCTCAAAATGTGGTTTTTTCAAGGAAGCCTCTAGCAAGCGTTGGAGCTATTGATGAGGCTGAGATTTGTGGACATTGCTTTACTTTTAGCGCAGATACTACAGGCTCAGGATATGCAACAGGAAGATGGATAGGTCCTAATGTTAGTCATGTTTTTGATGATCCATACAAACCTAATGCAACAGTATGTGTTGATTCAATAATAAGTTTTGGTAATGATGGTAGAGTTAGAATACCTTTTCTTTGGGTGGTTAGCAATCTTGGATGTTCTGCGGTAGACACAATGAATGTTACGTTTTATAAAAGGCCAAAAGCTAATGCCGGTATAGATGATGCAGTGTGTGGATTGAATTACGAACTAGGCGCTGTTTACGGAATACCTTTAAGTGCAGGCTATTCTCCATCTGGAGTGTGGTCGGTACATACACGACCATTCCCATTTGCTTCTGCAAATATTAGTCCTCAAAATAAAGATTCGGTGTCGGTTACTGTTTCACATGTAGGACAGTGGGTGTTCCAATTCAGGGAAAATAATACTTACCTGCCTTCATGCTATGCAACAGATACTGTCAGAATAGAATTTGTAGAGGTTCCTGTCGTCTTTGCAGGAGACGATAAAAATGTTTGTGGCACCTGTACTCAAATGGAAGCAGTAAGTTCATCTTATGCAGGTTCATGGTTGCCAACTGGACAATCATTTCCAAATGGAGATTTTGATAATCCGACAGCCCATGTTTGTGTAAGTACCTATGGTCCTCGGGTTTTTGTTTGGCAGGAAAGTAATCAGGCTGTGACCTCAAGTCTTTCCTGTACATCTACCGATTCGGTTACCATAAGATTTTGGCGAGTTCCACAGGCTGTAATTCTTACCGATGATGCTGATTCTACAACTTGTGGACTAACATTTAATAATTTAAGAGCTCAGCTGGCTGGGAGTGGCATTACCGGTTATTGGTGGAACAATACCGATGCTGATGCTGTTTTTGGAAATCCACTATCAAATAACACTAATGTTACGGTTAGTACCTACGGATATCATGATTTTTATTGGGTTGCTGCCAACGGACCAACTTTTCAACCCGATTTTTGTACAGATACCGCTGGTCCTCTAACCATACATTTTATTGAAATACCAAATGCTGATGGCGGCAATGACACTTTGTTCTGTGGTTATGCCGGACAACTAAATGCTAATCCTTCAGTAGGAACAGGCGTTTGGAGTACTCCATCGTCTAATCTGGTAACATTCTCAGATATCAATAGTCCATCTTCTCAGATTAATTCCCAGATTCTGAATACGGGTAATTCCACTTATCCACATTTTAATTTGATTTGGACAGAAGACAATACTAATGGCTGTACTGATAAAGATACGATTAAAGTAGTTTTTGCGCGAATGCCTAATTCTCAAATCAATATTGTACCCCCAAAATGCTTTGGAGAACCTGCAACATTATCTGCAGTAGAAGATAGTTTGCAGCAATATTCATGGAATTTCTATTCAGGAATTATTGATAGC